>Ga0302250_1000146_pt1 | contig 97923 bp, 73 predicted proteins | sample AAG_RA_Asp_MG_FD_193536 | JGI IMG/M metagenome (GOLD analysis project Ga0302250, IMG submission 193536) | Enriched activated sludge microbial communities from anaerobic digester in WTTP, New Holstein, Wisconsin, United States - AAG_RA_Asp | ecosystem: Engineered > Bioreactor > Anaerobic >... | reverse complement strand
GACGATGCAGATACGCGGACTCGAAAAACCGGGATAGCTGGAGCCCTGCACGGAGTTGGTATTATTGTCCCAATAGGCGCCGGAATCCCAACGCAGCAGAGCCTCCACCCCGTGTTTGGTCGGGCCCACCATGTTGCCCGGCTCCACCTGGATGATATCGCCGATTTCGACAATGCCGTCGCAACCGCTCTCAATATTCTCACTGTAGGCGGCACCGCCCACCTCCGGGGTGCCGCGGTTGACCGGCGGAAAATCGACAGGATAAAAAAAGCCCGGATTGGTGCCGGGAGCGTCCAGGGAACCGGCCTTGAGCAGGGCATATTCTCCGACCCGGTAATTCAGATCGGGGACAGCAAAGGGCCTGAGGTGGTCGGTGCCGATGATCGAGCCCAACTCCGCAGTCGCTGTAGCCGAGATCGTCACCCGCGGGATGCCCAAAGCGGACGCGAAAAAGAGGGGCAGCTGGCGGGAGGATGTGACCCGGATCCGGCTAGAGTTGGGAAAGCTGATATCCCCGGCGCCGACCGCCACCGGCTGGTTGATGCAGCGGTTGCGGCCGGCGAAATCCATCGCCTGCTGGATGGCCAGGTTCTGGCTGGTCATCAGGCCGGCGGCCCCGGCCAGCGCAGAGGCATCCACCCCAGCCTGCAGCTGATTGCGCGCGGTGAAGAGATAGCCCGCGTCAATCGCCAGCGCGGCCATACCCATCACCGCCAGCATCGAGACCGCAGCCAGGACTAGAATGGCCCCCCGCGTCTGACGCACAAGACGAATCGCAACCTTGGCCGTCATCATGGCTTGATTCCTTCATCAGGCATCTCAGCGCTTCCGGTGGTGATCCGGGGCGAGACCAGGATCATCAGCTCACTCTCTTTCTTTTTAAAACTCTCACTGCTGAAGAGGCGGCCCAGCAGCGGCACAGCGCCCAGCAGGGGCACCCGGGAGAGGGTTCGCGCCTCTTCATCAGCCAAAAGACCGCCGATGACGAGGTAGTGGTTTTCTTTCAGGTCCACATTGGTCTCGGCCTTGCGCGTGGCCAGGGCGGGGATCTTGAAGCCGGACAGGGTGATGCCGTTGTCAAAATCGAGGCTGCTCACCTCGGCGGCCACCTTGAGGTTGATCATGCTCGAATCCATGACATGGGGAGTGAATTTGAGCTTGATCCCGAACTCCTTGAACTGAATGGTCACCGTCTGCATCCCCACCGAGCCAGAGACGATGGGGATCGGGAATTCACCGCCGGCGAGAAAGCTGGCCTCCGCCCCCTCGCGGGCACTGAGATTGGGTCTGGCCAGGATGGTGATGAGATTTTTTTCCTGCAGGGCCTTGATCATCACGGTCAGATTGCGTGTGGGCACCGCGAAAAGGAGATCGACCGCCTCATTGAGCCCAAGGGGGTCGTTCACAGAGGCCGCCTGCCCGGCGAAACTGCCGACATCGATGCGCTCGTCACCGGCCTTATGATCCTTGAGCAGAAAATCGAGGCCGAGCTCCCGCAAGGCGATGCGGTTGACCTCAACAAAACGAACCTGCAGCATCACCTGATGGAGGGCCATCGGCCGGCGCACCAGCACGCGCCTCTGCTCGTAGCGCCCCTGCTCATCCCAGACAATCAGGCTGGTGGAGCCCTCCGACTTGCCGATCAGCACCAGCTGTGAGGCCGAGATGACATTGGCATCGGCCACCTCCGGATCGGCGATCGAGACCTTGGCAATGCCCCGGCTGTACTCCATGACCTGGGAGTGGCCGGGTTCCAGGATGAGCATGTCGGATTCCACCGCAGCCCCGGTTAAAAATCCAAGGAGAAGGGCGATCGCTCCCCAATGCCATATCCTTGACGATACCAGGATGCGTTTCTTCCTCACCATTCTGCAGAACTCCTTTCCGATCCAGCGGAATCTCACTTCAGGGGTTTCTTCTCCGTCGCCTTGCCCTCTTCCAGCACCACCTCTGATCGGGTGCTGGAGCGATAGACCTCTATGACCTGTTTGGGCGGCGCCATGGCTGGCTCCTCGCGGACGGCGGGCGCAGCGGCCGCCCTGCGCACGGCTGCGGCGGGTGTGGTGGGCCGCTCATCCTTGTTGATCAGCTCCTTCAGGCTCACCCCCTCCGTCACCGCGGTCTGCTGATCGGCGGTATTGCGGAGAACCAGCTGCAGCTTGCCCTCTGTGCTGGCCAGAGCGAGCTTTTCGGCCTGGGCCGGGTTGACCAGCAGGGTGACCGACTTGACTGTAATCGGATCATCATCCTTGGGGCTGACGGTCTGGTCGACGGCAAGGACCTCGATATTTTCGAGGATGGTGGATGTTTTCGACTCCTCCTTGTCGAGGGTGGCCGAAACCGTGGCGAGGACATCGACGCGCGCATGCGGGAGAATGAAGCCGCTGACGCCGCTGACGATGTTGACCGCGACGGTCATGGCACGCATGCCGGGGGGGATAACCGCCGAAACACCACCGCCGGAGCCCGGCGGGGCCAGGCGCGAGGCGAGGAGGGCCTCGCCGGCGAAGATTTCGGATTTGACAATGCGCCCGGCGAGTTCGGAGGGTTGGGTGAAGCTGCCCTCTGGCGCAAGCGCGGCCGGGAAAAGCCTGGCCTCAAGAAGGCTCTCCTCCAGTTTTGAGCCGGCAGGCAGGTCGATTTTGGCGACCACGACCGGCCGCATCGCGGCATGGTTCTGCTCGAGTGTTTGTTTCTGGTTTTGCAGATAGGAGTAAGCCCCCAGGGTCGCCAGCAGGGCAGTGACCATCGCCAGGGGGATGATGAACTTGAGCTTGAGCAGAAACATCGCGCGATCTCCGGTTTAGCCTTCCCAGTGCATGGTGGTGGTGCGGCTGAGCGGAATGGGGCCGATCAAGCCGGGAATGATGGCGTTGGTCAGGGGAACGTAGGTGCCGCTGACGGTGACGGTCACTTCATTGGAGCCGCCGGGGCCGCTGACCGAGATCGAGAGGCCGGTGAGGGTGACCCCGCCGAGCAGTCTGAGCGCTGCGGCGCGGCTGCGGCCGACGTCCGGGGCTGTGACAGCTGCTACGCGTGCTCCCTCGCGCGCCGCTCCTGTCATGGTATTCATAGTCTCCCAGATCCGCCCGAATTCGATGATGCCGAAGAGGAGCAGTAGGAAAATGGGGATGACCAGGGCGAATTCGACCAGGGACTGCCCCTCCTGGCGGCGGACAAAAGAAATCATGGGGAGATTCCTCGTACTACAGTCCAAAGTGTCCCCGCGGCGATGGCGATGCCGTAGGGCAGCCTGATTTCACGTAAAGGCAGGGGGTGGCCCGAGGGATCGCGGAGCGATCTGGCCCGATGCCATGCCATGGCGCAGAGCGCGATGATACCGCCGGCGGCGACAGCGGAAAAAAGCGCCGCCAACGCAGCCGGCATCGCCAGAAGGGCCCCGGCCGCAGCCATGAGTTTGACATCTCCAGCCCCCATACCGCCCAGAAGGTAGACCAGGCCGAAGATGAGCAGCGCGCACGCGGCCCCGCCCAGGGAGGCTGTGAAACCCTGCACGCCGTGGCTGAAGGTATGGAACAGGAGGCCCGACGCCAGGGCGGGCAGGGTGAGCCAGTTCGGAATCCGGCGGCTGCGCCAATCCCAGACGGCCGCCAACACGACCAGCAAAATGACCACGGCGATGTGCGCTTTCACAACAATACTGCCTTTTCAGTTGCATAGCAGGGAGATGGGGACCGGGTGCTCGCGCATCCGTTAGTCTTCTGCTGTCGAAGAGCGCCGGGATCAAAGGGGACACGGCTGAAGCCGGCTGCTGATCCCGCAACCTCAAGCTTCATTTACGGTGTTGGATGACCGACGCCGGTCCCCCCCGAAGGACGGTTGTAATAAAAATGGCGGTGTTAGAGCGCGCCGATGATTTGTCCAAAGATACCGGAGATGCTGACACCCAGTGCGCCCAGCACAGCGACAGCAGCGATGGCGATCAGGAAGAGAATCAGGGCGTATTCGGCCAGGGTCTGTCCCTCTTCTCTGACGAAAAGGGAGCGGAAGATGTTGATGAGGATCTGCATTTTATGCTCCTGGAATTAGTGTCCGGTTGATTAAGGTCAACAATAGTACGCTCTTCAGGCTGGCTGCGGTTTCCTCCTTTCTGGTCAAAATGGGATGGTCCATCGCCCCCCGGACAAGACAAGGTCAGGCCGGTTATGGAAAAACGGCGAGGATCTGGTTGAAAAAAGCGACGAGCTGCCCGCCGAATAAGGCCACGACTGCAGCCGCAGCCACCATAATCAACAGCAGGATCAGCGCATATTCAGCGATCGTCTGCCCCCCCTCATCATCCCCGAACTCATATAAAAGATGGATTGACGCACGCATTATCGTCCCCCGCTGAGAACAGAAACAATAATGATGCAGATGTGAAAAACCCCGGGAAATAATAAAAAAGACGTTCTGAGAAGGGCATGGTGCGGTGCCATTCTGACAGAACGTCTACCCCCCCAGTGTAAAGAATATAAAGAGAGGAACCGGCCAAATCTGCATGTGCGAATGAAGCCGCTTTGTTACGGCTGATTCATCAGAAAGGACTCTCCGGGGAGGAGAGTGGCCTTTCCAGAGCCATCCGGGCCCTTGGGCCGCTGATGCCTGCACGTTCCCCCTGTGCCGGTTCCCCTCTTTGTAAACGTAAAATGGCCATTCGGCCATCTCTTCATTTCAGAGAACAGCATCGTAGGAATTTGAATAGACAGCGTGTGCCGGTTGGAATGGAAGAGCGGAAAACCCCTGGAGTACCGAAAGACCGTCTCAAGGCTGCCTGGCCATGATCAAGAACGATTCTCATCTTCTCGAGCCGGTTCGAGTGCCTCCGCTCAGGGATGAGCGGACCCCACCTGCGCCAAAGACTGGCGCCAACTACCACTATTCATAGTATAATCAATGGACATATCAATGTCAACAACTTTTTTATGTTTTTTTACGAAAATGCGCTATTATTATACACACCACGCACCTTTCTCATGGGTAATGTGGCTCTTGTGTCCCATAAGAGTGCAGATCCGCCTGCTCAGAAACAGCTCATGCCGCTGTGACGAAATCACAAAGCGAAACCAAAAATTCGCTTGCATCCTTGCTTTAAAAGTGTAAATTACTGCGCTGAATTTCATCAAACAAGAGGGATTATGATCAAAATCAAGGCTCTGCGCGGATTCAGGCCGCGCGATGACATCGCCGCCCGGGTTGCTGCGCCTCCCTACGATGTCATCTCCTCCGAGGAGGCGCGCGAGATGGCCAATAACAATCCTCTTTCCTTCCTCCATGTTAACAAACCCGAAATCGATCTTCCTCTATCCACCGATCTCTACTCCGATCAGGTCTATGCCAGGGGAGCGGAGAATCTGCGCCGTTTCATCGCCGAGGGCCTCCTCCGGCAGGACCCTGCCCCCTCCATTTACGTCTACCAGCAGCAGTGGCAGGGGCGTGCCCAGACAGGCTACTTTTGTCTGGCCTCGGTCGACGATTACGATGCCGGCCGCATCCGTAAACACGAACTGACACGGGCGAGCAAGGAAAAGGACCGCACCACCCTCATGGACCGCCAGAACGCCCAGATCGGCCCGGTTTTTCTTATGTACGAGGCCGAACCGATGCTGGATGGCTGTCTTGCCGAGACCATCACCACCTCCCCCCTGATCGACTTTGACACCCCGGAGGGTGTCCGCCATCTTCTCTGGCGCATCGACGACACTGCCCGCATCGCCCGAATTGAGCGCGGTTTCGCAGGCCTCGACAAGCTCTATGTGGCCGACGGCCATCACCGCTCCGCCGCCGCCAGCAACCTCTGCCGCGAACGGCGTGCAGCCAACCCGAACCACACCGGCGAAGAACCCTACAACTATTTCCTCGCCGTGATCTTTCCCCACACCCATCTGAGAATTCTGCCCTACAACCGCGTCGTCACCGACCTCAACAGTCTCACACCCTCTGAATTCCTGGCCGCCGTCGAGGCCAAATTTACTGTCACGCCAGCCGGACCGGCCGCTCCAGAGGTGCCCCTGCATGCCATGGGGATGTACCTCGAAGGCCTCTGGTATTTGATTGCGCCCAGGCCTGGGACCTGGGACAGCAGCGACGCCATCGAGGACCTGGATGTCAACATCCTCATGAAGAACCTGCTCGTGCCGCTGCTCGCTATCGGCGATCCGCGCACCGACCAGCGCATCGACTTTATCGGCGGTATCCGCGGAGCTGAGGAGCTGGTCAGGCTGGTCGATTCCGGCCGCTTCAAGGTCGCCTTCGCCATGCACCCGACCTCGATCGAGCAACTCATGGCCGTGGCCGATGCGGGCAAGATCATGCCGCCCAAATCCACCTGGTTCGAGCCCAAGCTGCGCAGTGGACTGGTCATTCACCTGCTGGATTAAACCAGACAAGAGGAGCTGATGATGAAAATCGTCTTATGTGACAAATTCGACGCCACCCTGCCCGGCCGTCTCGCCCCCTACGGCGAGGTGAGTGATGACAAGAATCTCATTCCCGAGGCCGATGTCGTGCTGATCCGCAGCAAAACCAAATGCACCCGGGAGTTCATCGACGGCGCCCCTAACCTCAAACTGATCATCCGCGGCGGGGTCGGCATGGACAACGTCGACAAGGCCTATGCCAAAACCAAGGGCATCAAGGCCTACAACACCCCCAACGCCTCAAGCATCGCGGTCGCGGAACTCGCCTTTGCCCTCATGATCGCCATGCCCAACAAACTGATCACGGCCCACAATACCACCGCCGCCGGGCAGTTTCTCAAGAGCGAACTCAAGAGGACCGAACTGCTCAATAAAACCCTGGGCATCATCGGCTGCGGCCGCATCGGGCTGGAGTTGGCCAAACGCGCCCGCGCCTTTGGCATGACCGTCTATGCCTACGACGTCGTCCCGCTCCGGAGCGAGCATATCCATGGCCAGAAATCGCTTGAGGAGCTGCTCCCCCTCTGCGATTATTTTTCCCTCCACCTGCCGCTGACTCCCGAGACCACCGCCATGATCAACAAGGAGCGCATCGCCCTGATGAAGCGGGGGGCCTATCTCGTCAACACCGGCCGCGGCAAGACCGTGGTGGAGGCGGACATCGTCGAGGCCCTGCAGAGTGGACAGCTTGCCGGTTACGGCACCGACGTCTTTTTCGCCGAACCGCCGGAGGGTTCCCCCCTGCTCAACGCCCCCAATGTCGTCCTGACGCCCCATCTGGGCGCCTCGACCGCGGAGAACCTGCTCCGCATCGCCGATGAGGTGGTGGCCCTGATGGATAAATTTGCCAAAGGTCAACTGGACTGATAGAGGTTCAACCAAAAGGAGTCAAATATGGGACGCATCTTTAATTTCAATCCGGGGCCCAGCACCCTGCCCCTTGCCGCCCTTGAGAAGGCCCAGGCGGAGTTCACCGACTACAAGGGCTCGGGCATGTCAGTCCTCGAGATCTCGCACCGCTCCAAGGATTTTGAGGCGATCCTCGCCGACACCCAGAACCTGCTCAAGGAGATGCTCGGCATTCCCGATAATTACAGCATCCTCTTTCTCGGCGGCGGCGCCAGTCTGCAGTTTGCGATGCTGGCGATGAATTTCATCCCGGCCGGCGGCTCTGCCGACTATGTCGTCACCGGCGAATGGGCCAAACGGGCGCTCAAGGAGGCCAATATCGTCGCCAAAGGCCGCGTGGCCGCCTCCTCTGAGGAGAGGAACTTTTCCTACCTGCCCAGGGCGGAGAGTTGGGATCTCGATCCCGCTGCCGCTTTTGTCCACGTCACCTCGAACAACACCATCTTCGGCACCCAGTACCGCACCTTCCCGGCGCTCAAGGACAAATTTCTCATCTGCGACATGTCTTCGGACATTCTCTCACACCGCATCGACGTCTCCCAATTTGCGATGATCTATGCAGGCGCGCAGAAAAACCTTGGCCCGGCCGGCGTCACCCTGGTGATTCTCCGCAATGACCTTGCTGCTACTGCGCGGGAAGGACTGCCGACCATGCTCTCCTATGCCACCCACATCAAGAACAACTCGCTCTACAATACCCCGCCCTGCTTTCCGATTTACATCATGCAGCTCACCCTGCAGTGGGTGAAGGAAATCGGCGGGTTGGCCGCGATTGAAAAAATCAACCGCGACAAGGCCGAGCTGCTCTACAGCACCATTGACGAGAGCGGCGGATATTACCGCGGCACGGTCGAACCTGAATCGCGCTCCTGGATGAACGTGACCATCCGCATGGCCAGCGAGGAACTGGAAGCGGCCTTCATCGCCGAGGCCAAGGCCCAGGGCCTGGGCGGGCTCAAGGGTCACCGTTCAGTGGGCGGCATCCGCGTCTCGATGTACAACGCCATGCCCCTGGCCGGCATCGAAAAGCTGACCGCTTTCATGAAGGCCTTCAAAGCCAGCCATTAGGCCGCGAATGATCTAAAAAAAAGGCGCTGAGATGCTCAGCGCCTTTTTTTGTTGACCCAAAGCCCGCTCAGGGCAATAGAGTGAGGCTCGATTTGACGGTAGTGACCTGCGGAATGGTCATGGTGGCGGGGCCGGTGATGGAGATGGTCGAGTTCTGGTCCGCGCTGCTCTCGGCAGAGACGAGAATCCCCTGGGGCTGGGAGAAATAAATCACCCCCTCCTGGTTCCCCTCACCCTCAAGGGCGATATCGGCCCCCATCTGGCTGCCGCGACCGCTCATCGCGATAGTGCCCTTGAAGGCTATCTTGAGGCAGGGAAGGCCGGCGCGCTCCTCGGTGCCGAGGAGGGTGTAGGTGGTGTTGGGGGTGATGGCGATATTGATACCGCCCTGCAAAAGGGAATCCGGTTCACTCTCGCTCCAGCTCCCACCGACCGCGACCGCATCCTGCGGCAGTTTGACCTGAATGCGCTTGAAGAGGACGCCGGGTTCGACCCCGAGCTGCTGCATGAGCATATCCATCCCTGCAACAGTGTCGACCATGGTGGAGGAGAGCACCTTGCCTGTCTCTGTCTGGACAACTTCCGCACGCTTGTTAAGAAGTGCGGTCATGACCAGGGTGGTGTCCATCTGGAAATTCTTGATTTTGGCCTTAAGGGCCGGAAAGGAGATCCAGCAGGTATAGTCGCCATTTTCCGCCCTGGATTGGGGCTGGATGGTGAATTGGGCCTCCTGTCCCATCTCGGTGACGACCTCGCGCCCGCCAATATCCTGGGTGACGACGGTGTTCGAGGTGACGGCATAGTTGTAGGCCTTGCCTGTCTCATAGTTATAACGCAGGGTGGTCCCGTTTTGAGCGAAAGCGAGAACAGCGCTGCAGAGCACAACGGCCAGCACAATCTTTTTCATCCATTCCTCCTGTTGCTTATTTTACCGGCTTGGCCGGCGGGGTAAATAACGGTTTCTCTTCTCGATCAGCGATCAGCCAGGCGACGCGGCTGCACAGCTCCGCGACCCGGGCCATCTTGGTGATATCGCACTTGTCCGACTCATCACTCACCTTGTGGTAGTCGGCGTGCAGTCCGGAATGGAAAAAGAGCACCGGAATCTGTTTGCGCGCAAAGGGGGCGTGGTCGCTGCTGCCCCGCATGGCCCCCTCCCTGCTCAGATCGAGCAGGAATCCGATCCTGCTGTTCGCCTTGTGCAGGGCTTTTTCGAGCTCATGACTGGAGAGATGCCCGGTGATGGTGAGGGAATCGGGATGGTTGCGGCCTATCATGTCCATATTGAGCATGGCGGCCGTGGCAGGGAGCGGGAAGAGAGGCTCCTTGACATATTGATTCGATCCGAAAAGCCCCTTCTCCTCGCCTGCGAAGGTTATGAAAAGGATGGAGCGTCCGGGTCTCTTGCCGGCTGCGGTGAGCGCCCTGGCGGCGGCCAGAACTCCGACAGTGCCCGAAGCGTTGTCGTCAGCGCCGTTGTAGATGCTGTCCTGACCGGCGGTGCCACTCTTGCTGCAACCGATATGATCATAATGGGCCCCGATGATGACCACCTCCTCTTTGAGGCGGGGGTCCCTCCCCTCGAGCAGGCCGACCACATTGCAGGCATGCTGGACGGAGTGGCGCGTCGAGGTCCGGATATCCGCTCGGCAGCCAGCCAGAATGCGGGAATGCGGGGCCATCGCGCTGTCGATCGCCGCCTGTTCGGCCCGGAGGGCGTCAATGCTGCCGAAAAGCTGGACCATCGCCTCCTCGCCGACCTGAATGGCGGGGATCTTTTCAGCCTCCATTCCGCCCACTGTCACCGGGACCGCGTCCGGAGGGAAGCCCTTGTAGAGATTAGGCCAGGGAAAGCCGCGCGGCATCAGCAGGCGGTTGTGGAGGGGATCGGTCGCCAGCAGAATGCCGGCGGCCCCGTGTGCGATGGCATTCCTGATCTTTTCATCGACCCGGGTGAGGCTGACCTCCTTGTGGATCCAGAAAGGGCTGGCGGGATCGTTCTGGCGCGGCCCTCGCTTGAGGACGAAGACGATCTTGCCCCTGGCATCGATGTGGGCATAGTCATCGTATCCGGATTCCGGATCGGTGATGCCGTAGCCGGCAAAGAGGATCTCACCGCTGCAGTTTTTGTCAGCGGTCATCTCGAAGGGCATGAACTCCTTCTTGATGAGGTAATCGCGCAGCTGACCGTCGATGCCGGTGATGCGGCAGCTGTTGGTATCCCCGAGGAAGATCTTGTGCAGGCTGAATTCATGAAAATAGCTGCCGTCCACCGGGGTGAGACCGCACATCTGAAAAGTGCGGGCGATGAAAGCCGCCGCGGTGTCGAGGCCGGCTCCGGGGGTATTGCGCCCGAGCAGCTTGTCGGCAGCGAGAAAATCGAGCTGTACTCGCATCTCCTCAGCCCGGATAGAGGCTACTGCCCTTGAGGGCAGATCGCCCGCCGCGCCTGTAGATAGAGCCCCCAGTGCCAGCACGAGCAAAAAAACCAGCCAACCGTTTTTATCCATCCCGTCGATTCCGTTCCTAATACTGCGAGAACTCCGAAGTATTGCTCACTAAAGCGTTAATATACATATCCCTCTTGGCAATTGCAAGCCTCTTGCTCGGAAAGGGTGCCCCCCGAAATCTGGCTCCCACCTGCCATCTTGTGCCGCGCACCCCCCGCAAACTGGTTCCCCATCTTCCACTGAGACCAGCGAAATTCTTGTCATTCTCACTGTAATTAGCTATATTGAGTGAGCAAAATCCGACTAATCATACGCAGGCCCGGCCGGGATGTTACAGCCGTCGGGCGCTGTCTTCCCCTAACCCTGACCGGAAAATGATGGCTCCAACCATAATGCCGCCCACCGGGAAACCACTGCGCTTCATTCTCCACTACCTGGAACAGCACAAGGGGACTCTGATGCTGGGTCTGCTGCTCACCCTGCTGACCAGTGGCTTCCAGCTGGCCTCACCCATGGTACTGCGCTATGCCATCGAGTATGCGGAATGGCGTCTGGGCAGCGCCGGCGCCGCGCTGCCGGCCTGGATCCTCGCTCTCACCGAGGGCCATACCCCCTTGCTCATCCTCGGCCTCTTTGCCCTTGCCATGGTTGTGATTAGCCTTTTCCAGGGCATCTTCCGCTACCATCTGCGCATGCAGCTGATCGGCATGTCGCGGCGGGTCGAATATGCCCTCCGCAACGACTATCTCGCCCATCTCCAGCGCCTCTCGGCGGGCTTTTTCCAGCGCCACAAGACCGGGGATCTTATGGCCCGGGCGACCAACGACATGGAGGCGGTGCGCTCCATGGTGGGCCCTGGGATCATGTACTTCGCCACCACCTTCGTCACCGCCATCATCTCGATCGCGCTGATGGCCACCCTCTCTTGGCGGACGACCCTCTGGGCTCTGCTCCTCATGCCCCTGGTGGCCATCATCGTCGGCCGCCAGGTGGGACAAATCGAAAAACTCTTCGACCGCATCCAGGAGCAGTTTTCCACCCTCACAGCCAAGGTGCAGGAGAACATCTCCGGCATCCGGGTGGTCAAATCCTACGTCCAGGAGGGGCATGAGATCGATGATTTTCGCGCCATCAGCCGGGAATATATCCGCCGCAACCTCAAGCTGGTCCTGGTGCGTTCCGGGATGTGGTCGAGCATCGATTTTCTCCTCGGACTGACCACCCTGGCGGCCCTCTTCGCCGGCGGGCGGGAGGTCATGGCCAGCCGACTCAGCATCGGCGGCCTGGTCGCCTTTCTCTCCTACCTCGCCATGCTGGCCTGGCCGATGATCGCAGTGGGCTGGACGCTAAACATGTGGAAAGAGGGGCTCGCCTCCACCGAGCGCATCCTGGCGATCTTCAGGGAAAAGCCGGAGGTCGCGGATGGTCCCGAAACCGACTATAGTATCACGGAGCTGCAGGGCGAGATCGAGTTCCGCAGCCTCTCCTTCGCCTATTCCGAGGGGGCGCCGCAGGTCCTCAAGGAGATCTCCCTGCACATCCCCGCAGGCACAACGGTCGCCATCGTCGGCGCCACCGGATCGGGTAAATCCACCCTGGTCAATCTCATCCCCAGGCTCTACCAGGCCGGAAAGGAGGGCCTCCTGCTGGATGGCCATCCCATCGAGACCATCCCCCTCGATCTGCTCCGCCGCAGTATCGGCATGGTGCCGCAGGAGACCTTTCTCTTTTCGGAGACCCTGCAGGAGAACATCGCCTTCGGGGAGGAGGAGATTCGCATGGCGGAGGTCGAAGAGGCGGCCGAGACCTCACAGATCCGCAGCGACTTTGACCAGTTCCCTGAGGGCTTTACCACCATGGTCGGGGAGCGCGGCATCACCCTCTCCGGCGGGCAGAAACAGCGCACGGCCATCTCACGCGCCATCATCCGCCGTCCCAAAATTCTCATCCTCGACGATGCCCTCTCCGCCGTCGATACCTACACCGAGGAGGAGGTGCTGAAACGGCTGCGGCGCATCATGGCCGAGCGGACCACGATCCTGGTCTCGCACCGCATCTCGACCGTACGGGACGCCGATCTGATCGTGGTTCTGCGCGAGGGGAGGATTATCGAACAGGGCCAGCATGACGAACTTTTAGCGCGCAAGGGCGCCTACTGGCAGCTGTACCAGCGCCAGATGCTGGAAGAGTCGCTGGCCGAGATCAACTGAGGTGCTCCGTGACACTGCATGAAGAAGAGGTGATCGGCAAGGCCTACGACAGCCGTCTGATGCGGCGGCTGCTCGCCTATCTCCATCCCTACCGCTGGATGGTGGTGCTCGCTGTCCTGATCTTGCTCCTCGGCTCGTTTGCGGAACTGCTCCTCCCCTACCTGACCAAGGTAGCCATCGACCGCTACATCGCCAACAAGGAGCTGGCCGGCCTGGCCCGTCTGGCGCTCCTCTATTTCACCGTGCTGCTGGTGCAAATGAGCTTCATCTTTTTCCAGACCTATCTGACCCAAAAGATCGGCCAAAAGGTGATGTACGACATGCGCAACCAGATCTTCGCGCACCTGCAGCGCCTCCCCCTCTCCTTCTTTGACAAGAATCCGGTCGGACGGCTGGTGACCCGCGCCACCAACGACGTCGAGACCCTTAATAGCATGCTTTCCAGCGGGGTTGTCACCATCTTCGGCGACATCTTTGTGCTGGTGGGCATCATCGCCATGATGCTGATCTTCAACTGGCAGCTGGCGCTGCTCTCTTTCACGGTGCTGCCCCTGATCTTCGCCGCCAGCTTCTGGTTTCGCGTCCATGTGCGCGAATCCTTCCGCAAGGTGAGGCTGCGCATTGCGCGCATCAACAGCTATCTCCAGGAGAACATCATGGGGATGTCGACGGTGCAGATCTTCAACCGCGAGAAGAAGAACTTTCGCCGTTTCGATGAGCTCAACAACGACTACCTGCAGGCCTATCTCGAGACCATCTACTATTATTCGGTCTTTCACCCCCTGGTCGAATTGATCAGCGCCCTCGCTCTTGCCATTATCCTCTGGTACGGGGGCATCAGGGTGATCAGCGGGGCGTTGACCATCGGCGTGGTGGTCGCTTTTGTCCAGTATGCCGAGCGTTTTTTCCAGCCCATCCGCGATCTCTCGGAGAAATACAATCTCATGCAGGCCGCCATGGCTTCAAGCGAGCGCATCTTCAAGCTGCTGGATGAACCGGAGCAGCGCCTGCTGCCGGAGAATCCGGCCGAGATGCCTCCCCCCTGCGGCGAGATCGAATTCCGCGATGTCTCTTTTGGCTACAACGAAAACGATCACGTCCTGCGCAATGTGAGTTTCAAAATCAACTGCGGCGAAAAGGTGGCCATCGTCGGCGCCACCGGTGCGGGCAAAACCACCCTGATCAACCTGATCTCGCGGCTCTATGAGCCCACCTCCGGCCGGATCCTGCTCAACCGTATCGATACGGCCCTCTACCCCCTCGACAATCTGCGCCGGCGCGTGCGCATGGTGCTCCAGGATGTCTTTATCTTTTCCGGGACGGTCGAGTACAACATCCGCCTCGGCGACCAGTCGATCCCGATGGAGCGGGTCATTCAGGCCGCGAAAGATGTGCGCGCGCATGAGTTCATCGAAAAGCTGCCGCAGGGCTATCAAACCGAACTCAGCGAGCGCGGCAGCAACCTTTCAGTGGGCCAGAAGCAGCTCCTCTCCTTCGCCCGCGCTTTGGTCTTCAATCCCGAGGTGCTGATCATGGACGAGGCCACCTCCTCGGTCGACACCGAGACCGAGATTCTCCTCCGGGAGGCGACAACCCGGCTCATGGCCGGCCGTACCTCGGTCATCATCGCCCACCGCCTCTCCACCATCCAGAATGTGGACTGGATCCTCGTGCTGCACAAGGGCGAGGTGCGCGAGATGGGCACCCACAGCGAGCTTCTCGCCAAAAAGGGGATCTATTATCGCCTCTATGAGCTGCAGTATCAGAATTAGTCAGGCCTGTCTGCTGCCGGCGCTGCTCCTGCCGCTGCTGCTCGCCTTCTGCGCCCCCGCCGGCGCCGACGAATTCGGGCCACAGTGGCAGCCCCGCGTGGCGCTCACGCGTTCGCCCCATCCCCGGCGCGCCGTCGACTGGTCACGCGAGACTGTCTACCTCGTGCTCATCGACCGCTTTTACAACGGCGATCCGGCCAATGACGCCGGAAACAATCCCGCCAGTTGCCTCCCTTACGACCCCGCGCGTCCGGAACCGCAAGCCCTGAAGCACTACCAGGGAGGCGACCTGCAAGGGGTGATCGACAAGCTCGACTATCTGGATGATCTCGGTGTCTCGACCATCTGGCTCTCGCCGGTCTTCGACAACAGCGACCACGACTTTAACGGCTGGTGGCCCTATCACGGTTATCACCCGGTCGATTTTTTCCGGGTGGACGAGCATTTCGGTGATATGGCCACCCTCAAGCGCCTGATCGATCTCGCCCACCACTGCGGCATGAAGGTCCTGCTCGATATGATCTTCAACCATGTCGCACCGGACCATCCCTGGGTCGTCGATGCAGACCTCTGGGAGGGGGCCGGCTACAAAAACTGGTTCCATCCTCACAGCGGCGTGGACGGTTCCACCAGCATCGAGGATTGGCAGGATCAGCAGCAGCTCGAGGAACGAGAACTCAACGGGCTGCCTGATCTGGCCCAGGAGAATCCCCATGTCTATAATTTTCTTCTCGATATGGCCAAATTCTGGATTGTCGAGAGCGGCTGCGACGGCTTCCGCCTTGATGCGGTCAAGCACATCCCCCCCGCCTTCTGGTCGAGGATCTGCCGGGATCTGCACGACTTTGCCGGTGAAGATTTTCTTCTTCTCGGCGAGGTTTTCGCCGGCGAAACCCCCTATGTGGCCGGCTACCAGGATCTGGGTTTCAACGCCCTCTTCGATATCCCGCTCTATTACACCCTCAACCGCGTCTTCGCCCAGGGGGGCACACCGCCGCTGCTGACCCGCCAGACCGCGCTCAACCGCCAATGGTACCGCACCATTCTTCTCTCCCCGGTCATCGACAATCACGATGTCGCCCGCTTCAGCTACTGGGCGGGCGACCATGCCGCCGCCAAGATGCGTTCAGCCTTGACCTTTACCCTGGTCCAGCCCGGCCTGCCCATGCTCTATTACGGCAACGAGGTCGCACTGGAGGGGGCCGCCGCGACCAACGAGCAGACCGGCGCCGGACAGGATTATCTCAACCGCCTGCCCATGCCCTGGGATCGGCTGGTGGACTCGAGCCGGGATCTGGTGGAACATACCCGCCGCCTCCTGCATCTGCGCAAACAACTGCCCGCCCTGGCCGGAGCAGGGCTGACCGAGATCTATCAGGATTACGGCATCTATGCCTTTATCAAGCACAGGGGCAGGGAGGCCGTTCTGGTTGTGCTCTCCAACTCCGGCGAGTCTGAAGAGGCGGCCATCCCCCTGCCCAAGGGCCTCTTCACCTGCCGAACACGCTGGGAGGACCAGCTCTCCAGCCTGCGCCTCAAGGCCCGCAGAGATACCCTCCACCTCTCCCTGCCGCCGCGGGCAAACCACCTCTTTTGCATCAAAGGCCGATGGCATCCTGACCTGCTGGCTTCTTTGCCCTGGTCCTGCTCCTTCACGCCGCGCATTAGCAGGGATATGGAATGGATCGATTTTTATTATCAGGGGGAGGCCCGCTCTGTCAGCGTAGCCGGGGATTTTAACGGCTGGATTGCCGGCATGGACAGCCTGCGCAGGGATGGGGATGGCCTCTGGCAGGCACGGCTGCCCCTCAAAAAGGGACGCTACCGCTACAAGATGGTCATCGACGGCAGCCGCTGGATCGCCGATCCCGCCGCCCGCGAAAGCGAGCTGGATCCCTATGGGGGGCGGAATTCGGTTGTCGTCGTCGGAGGGGCAGTGCAGTGATCAGAACCCCGGCCGGCGCCGGAGCGGCCGGTCCTGGTTCCGCTATGGGCCGTCCCCCCAGGCACGGCAGCACACCGGATGGCCGCCTTTGCCGCACCGCCAACTGGCCATAAAAAAGGCCGGGCTATAAGCCCGGCCTTTTTTTAATGGTGGATTATCTAATGCGCATCTATTTCATAAACAGCAGCCGCCTGATTTGCACCTCCTGCCCCCGGCGCAGCACCGCGTGATAGACCCCGCTCGGCAAGGGAAGGCCGGAGTCATCCCGGGCATCCCAGTTCCAGCTTCTCACCCCCGCAGCCAGTAGCCCCTCATGGAGAAGGCGCACCCTCTGACCGCGCGTGTTAAAAATACCGAGGGTGGCCTCCATGCTCTCCGGGACCTCGACCTTGATGGTCGTGGAGGGATTGAAAGGATTGGGATAGTTCTGCTGCAGCTTCAGAACAGTGGGCAGGGCTGCTTCCTCGGCCACCCCGGTGAGGGCGACCAGCACCCGCCAGTCAACCCGGGCGGTATCCTCCTCATCCATGACCAGGGCGGTGACCTCATAAACCGCCCCCATCTCGATCGAGGGATAGAGCACCATCTGGCTGTCGGTCGAGGCGACAACCTCGTTGATGCGCCAGAGATAGCGCAAAGAGTCCCCGTCGGCGTCGCGGACGGTGGTCAGCGCAAAGGTGATGGGGGTATAGAACTGGCCGTAGACCGGATTCTCGCTCGGGAAAAAGGTAAAGATCTGCGGCGGCTGGTTGGGCTCCACCACCGGCAGGACGGTAATCAGCGCACTGTCGGCCAGGGTGAGGCCGATGCCCTTGACCCGGGCGCGAACCACGCACTCGCCCGGCTGGGTGGCAGTGAGAGTGGCGGCGACGCGCCCCTCGGCATCGGTCAGGGTATCGGCGACAGTGACGACATAGCCGCTGCCGCTCACCAGCAGTTCGACCGAATAGCCGGCGCCGAGGGGCTGCCCGGCACTGCTGCGCAAGGTCACCACAATGTCGGAGCTGGTGGCGCCGTCCGCATGGATGGGCGTGGCGGCATCGACACTGGAGAGGGCTGCACTCAGGTCGGCGGCCGGGTAGGTGAAGGTGAGTGGAGAGCCGGCGATCTCAACGCTGTCCAGCCAGGCGGAAGCCTTGAGCACATTGGCGACCCCCTTCCAGGGGCCGGGGGTCCAGTGCACGCTGGCATAGCCCTCGTCATCTGAAAAGATCTCGAGGCTGGTCTCGCCGCGGAGATGGCCGCCGCCCGCGAGCACCTCAAAAAGCACCGCCTGGTTGACGACGGGCTGGCCATGCTGATCCTGGATGCGGGCGGTGAAATCCTCGGGGAACTCCTGACCCGGATGGAGTACCTGGCCTTCGCCCGATCCCTTGCTCATGGTGGGAATGCGTGCCGGCTCCGGAGGGGCGGGACGCAGCTGCTGGTCAGCGGCCGCGCCGGGAATATCGATCGTCTGCTGGTCAATGAGGATGACGCGCACATCGCAGCTGGTGCGGGTGCCGAGCCCGAAATGGAGCTGGACCGGATTCTGGCTCATGTAGCCGAACTGGCTGCCCACCTCCTGGTAACCGATGATATAGGCGGCTTCACCGAGGCGGCCGGCTTCGTAGAGGATCACCTTCGAACCGATGCCGCCCAGATCTCCTTTTGGTCCCGTGCAGAGGAGGTCGAGCCAGTGATAGTCGTTGTCGAGGTCGTTGCGCACGAGGAAATTGGCCCCCTTGGCGCTGGCCATATAGATGTCGAGATCTCCATCCCGGTCGACATCGGCCAGGGCGGCGCTGCGCGCATCGGCGGCGGCGACCTCCACCCCGGAATCAGCGGCCAGGCTGAACCGGCCGTCTCCGTCATTCAGGTAGAGCTGGGGTCTGGCGCCGGCGTCCTTCTCCCCGTTGCGCAGAAGCAGGAGATCGAGGTCGGCGTCGTTGTCCATATCCCCGAAAGCCACGGTATAGCCGCTGATGGGCAGGTTATAGGTCGAAGAGCGGTCGATAAAATGGCCGGTGCCGTCGTTGATGAGGACGTTGAGCAGGGGTACATTGCCCGTGGTCAGAAGGTAGTTAACGACGAAGAGATCGAGATCGCCGTCATTGTCAATGTCCGCGAAGGTGGCGCCGTGGGAGCGGCCGTTGATCGCAGCATTGCGCGCCGCCGCCTCTTCGGTGAAGCGGCCGCTGCCATCATTGATGAAAAGCCAGTTGGGTGCCGCCTGGCTGGTCGACTCCTGGCGGCGGCAGATATAGATATCGATATCGCCGTCATTGTCAACATCGCCGGCGGTCGCGCCCTGGCGCCCGAAATACTGGGTATCCTCGACGCTGCCCTCGGCCCCGCGCTGAACGAGGGTGAACCGGCCGCTGCCGTCGTTCTCATAAAGCTCGTTTAACTCGCCGGAGGTGACGACGAAGAGGTCAAGGTCGCCATCCCCCTCCATATCCAGGGCCACGCTGCCGTTGGAGGTTTTCGGGGTCTGCACCAGTCCGGCCGCAGCTCCGCCCTCGTTGAAGTAGCCGCTGCCATTATTAAAGTAGAGGGCGTTGATGCCGGCCGGATCGCCGGCCTCGAGGGGGACATTGCCGAAAAAGGCGTCCAGGTCCGCATCGTTGTCAAAATCGGCGAGCAGGATCGCCTTGGTCAGTCCCCTGCTTTGGGTCCCACGCGCGGCCGCCTCTTCGCTGAAGGTGCCATTGCCCTCGTTTATGTAAAGAAGATCGGGCATGGGAGCGTAGCTGGTGCCGTTGCTAACAAAGAGATCCATCCAGCCGTCCTTGTCGATGTCGCCGAAGGAGCTGCCCTGACCGTAGCCCGAGGCGGAGTAGCCGCCGGTGAGGGAAGAGGCGGTGATATCAGTAAAGCCCTTGCCCGAGGGATCGGGCACTTCGGTGGTGTCGGGGGGCGGCGGTGGAGGCGGAGGCGGCGGTGGGGTGCTGCCATCCGGCCCGTAAATGGTCAGGTTGGAGTAGATTGGTCCGACCTGGGCCTCATATCCCCAGATCAGGTTCTCCTTGCCGAGAAAGATGTAGCGGAAGGGTTCGAGGCGGCCGGAGAAGGGGTGATAGGTGCGGTTTCTGTAATAATCGCCGAGAAGGAGATTGTCCAGGTAGAGGTAGGCCCGGTCCGTCGTCCAGACGATGCGGAAGGTATAGGTTTTTGATTTATCCCAGTCCTTGTTGAGAAGGTAATAGTCCTCCTCGCGGGAATCATCGCCGGAGCCGTGGGTCTGGGTGAGCCATTTGAAGCCGGCGCGCCCGTCGCCGTCATTATACTTGTCGTGCCCGGAGGTACGGATCTGGGTCCACGAAGCATCGGTCTCATAGGCATCCTTGTCCGCCTCCGGCCGGGACCAGATGTTGATGCAGTGATATTTGATCTCCGGGTCATCGGCCTGTTCCGCCGGGTCGAAATTGGTCACGTCGACCTCCATGGAGCCCTCCCAGGGCAGATCGGCGGGCAGGGTGATGAAGAGCTTGCTGGTGGAGGCGACAGACTGCCACCCCCTGCCCGAGATGAAGACCCCGTCTGTGTTCTGCATGGCGCCGAGGGCCGTGGAGTTGGGATTGTCGAGGTTGTCGTGATAAAGCACCTGGGTGTGCCAGGGCTGCCCGAGCGAGGGTGTCTCCAGAATGGTAAAAAGGGATACAGCGATCAGGTACAACAGTGTAAAGCGTTTTAAATGCATGACGGGATCTCCTGCGCATGATGCATGGCTCAAAATTATCCCCCACGACTGCGCCGGTCCGGGGCCGGATTGCCGGGCGCCATTCCGGTATCTATTAGTACCGCCGCCTCGGTTTTTTGCGTAAGAAAGAGTTGCTGTTCTGTGCGGGGGATCACACGGCCACAAGGTGGGATTCAAACCCTCCGCGCCCAGAATTACTGGGCGGGGAGGGTATGAGGTGCGGTCTACCTGGAGGGGATGGTCTCGCCCCCGGTCCGTTCGAAGATGACCCGGCCATCGAGGACGGTGAGATCCACCTGCACTTCCCGGATCTTTTCAGGCGGAATGGCGAAGAGGTCCCCGGAGAGAACGACCAGGTCGGCGAGATAGCCCTTTACCAGCCGTCCCTTACTCCTTTCATCGTAGGAGGCGTAGGCGCTGTTGAGGGTATAGCAGGCGATGGCCTCGGCGACGCTGATCTTTTGCTCGGGGATCCAGCCATCAGGATGGCTGCCATCCAGGGTGCGGCGGGTCACAGCAGCGTAGATGCCGAGCAGGGGATTGAGCGGGGCGACCGACCAGTCGGTACCGAAACAGAGATGAACGCCCTGATCGAGAAAGCTGCGGAAGGGGTAAGCCTCGTGGCAGCGCTTCTCGCCAATGCGCTTGTGGGCCCAGCGGCCGTCATCGATGGCGTGGAAGGGCTGGGCCGAGGCGATCACCCCCAGGCGGGCGAAGCGGGGAATATCCTTTGCGGCGATGTGCTGGGCATGTTCCAGCCGGAAGCGGCGGTCCCAGGCGGGATTCTCGCGCACGCAGCGCTCGAAGATATCGAGCATCAGGCTGTTGGCGCTGTCGCCGATGGCGTGGACGGAGAGCTGGAGTTTCGCCTTGTCGGCGGCCAGGGCCCACTGCTCCATGCGGCCGTCGAGGACGATATCCATGGGCAGGCCGCGGCTGGTGCTGCCCTCATAGGATTCGAAAAAGAGGGCCGTGGTCGAACCGAGCGATCCATCAGCAAAGGCCTTGAGCGAACCGATGCGGAGCATATCACCGCCGAAGTGGGCGCGGATGCCGGCGTCAGCGAAAAGTTTGTACTGACTGAGGGGAATTCGGCAATCGACGCGTACGCTCAGTTCGCCGCGTTCGAGCAGGGTCTGATAGGTCTGCAGGTCCTCAACGGAGCCGACATCCTGAATGCTGGTGACACCACAGCGGCGCGCCAGATCCATGGCGGCGGCTGCCCCCTCGAGACGTTCCGCCTCGCTGGAGGCGGGGATGACGGCGTAGACGGCGTTCATGGCCTCATCCTTGAGCAGGCCGGTGGGTTCGCCGGTGGACGGATCGTGAACAATCTCGCCGCCGGGGGGATCGGGGGTGTTGCGGTCGATGCCCGCCAGCCTGAGTGCAACGGAATTGGCCAGAGCCATATGGCCGTCAAGGCGGTTGACGAAGACCGGCGTGGCGGGGGTGACTGCATCGATGAGGCCGCGGTGGGGCTCCCGGGCCCCTGGCCAGCTCTCATGGTCCCAGTCGCCGCCGGTAATCCAGCGGCCGGGATATTTGGCGGCGTACTCTGCGATGCGCCGGGTGAACTCCGCCTCGCTAGCGGCGCTGCGCAGCTCGATACCGAGCAGCTGCAGACCGCTGTTGATAAAGTGGACATGGTTGTCGATAAAGCCGGGCATGAGCATGCGGCCGGCGAGGTCGACGATGCGGGTTGAGGGGCCGGCGAGTGCCCTGACCTCTGCGCTGCTCCCCACCGCCATGATGCGCCCGTTCTGCACGGCAAGGGCCTGGGCCTCGGGCATGGCTTCATCCACGGTCCAGATCCGCCCGTTGAAAAAGATCAGATCCGCGGCCGCCGGTTTCTGCGCCTGAACGCTGGCTGCGATGAAGAGTATTCCGAGGGAGAGGGCCACCATAAAGCGGCCGCCATGCAACAGCCATTCGGGAACAAGCATGATGCCTCCTTGTCATTCATCAACGGCGGCAGTGAGCTGAGCCGCCTGTCATTTGCAGCAGGGCAAGCTGCCCCACAGTGGAGCAGGGTCATCACCTACTCCACCCCGTGAAAGATCGGTCGGATGTGAAACAAAAAAAAGGCTGATTCACCTGAACCAGCCTTGAAAAGCGCGATGGTCGCCGAAGAGAGTTATTCGACGATGATGGCGCCCGCGGGGCAATTATCGGCAGCGTCACGGGCGGCCGCTTCCATATCGGCAGAGACCTCTTCGGTGATAGCGACCGCAACATCGTCCTTCATTTCGAAAAGCTCAGGATGATCGCCAACGCAGAGCTCGCAGCTCGTGCAGAGATCGGGATCGACTTTAACCTTCATTACTACCTCCGTATCAAGGGTTATCCTCGTCATCGCAGTACCATGCAAATGACCGCGATAAATATACAAACTTCCCGATAATGATACAAGCTTTTTATAAAGCGCCCCTCCTCAAAGGCGGCGGGCCTTGTGCAGGGCGAATGATGATATTTTGCTTGTTTCCTATCGTAAAAGGTTTAATTTTACAAAAAGCGGAACGGAGAGGGCACCTTGCTGAGGAATATCCCCCTATGATGAATTATGTCTGGTTTGGACTGGTGGCCATCGCCTTTTTGACAGGCGCCTGGCAAGGGAACATCGAGGGGGTCACCAAAGGGGCCCTGGATTCAGCGGGCACCGCCGTCAATATCGCCCTGGGACTGATCGGGGTCATGACCATGTGGCTGGGTATCATGAAGATCGCCGAGGAGGCCGGCCTCGTTCGCATCCTCTCGCGCCTCATCAAGCCCGTCAGCAGGCGCCTCTTCCCTGAAGTTCCTGCCGACCATCCCGCGATCGGCTCGATCCTGCTCAACGTTTCGGCCAACTGGCTCGGGCTCAGCAATGCCGCCACACCCATGGGCCTCAAGGCGATGGAGCAGCTGCAGAGCCTCAACGAGAAAAAGGATACCGCCAGCAACTCGATGATCATGTTTCTGGCCCTCAACACCGGCAGCATCACCCTTATCCCCATGACCGTAATCGCGGTCCGCGCCAGTCTCGGGTCAACCAATCCCACCGAGATCATCGGTTCGACCATCTTCGCCTCCACCCTGGCGACCATCTTCGGCGTCCTCGCTGCCAAGAGCTTCCTCGCACTTGACTCGGGATGGGGCCATTTTATAAAAAGCGTGCGCGCAGCCTGGCGCTTCTTCCTCATCACCGCCCTGGTGATCGCCGGGCTCATTGTGCTGGTCAAGACCGGCGCTATCGCCGCCCTTTTCTCTTTGCTGCCGCCCAATCTCTTCCGCAGCCTGATAACCCTGATCTCCACCTGGGCGATCCCTTTCCTCCTCTTCGTCATCCCTCTCTATGCTTTCATCAAGAAAATAAAGGTTTATGAGGTTTTTATCGACGGAGCCAAGGAGGGTTTTAACGTCGCCGTCCGCATCATCCCCTTCCTGGTGGCCATCCTGGTGGCTATCGGTATGTTCCGCGCCTCCGGCGCCATGGACGTGTTTGTCTACCTGCTCACCCCCGTGACCAACCTTATCGGCATGCCCGCCGAGGTGCTGCCGGCGGCCCTGATGCGCCCCCTCTCGGGCAGCGGCTCCCTCGGCATCATCACTGAACTGCTTAAAAGCCACGGCTCGGAGTCCCTGATCGGCCGCATGGCCTCGACCATCTATGGCTGCTCCGAGACGACCTTTTATGTCGTGGCGGTCTATTACGGATCGGTCCAGATCAAGAATGTGCGCTCCTCGATCTGGGTGGGACTGACCGCCGATCTGGCCGGCATCCTCGGCACCGTCTTTATCTGCCGCTATCTCTTCATGTAAAAAGTACTTTACATTTTCCCCGCCAGAATGTAACTTGCATTGAGGGAGCGGTGCGGCAAGCGCTCCGTTTTCCCTCCCCTGAAAGGAGGCCTTCTTATGCCAGTGCAGATGCATTCCATGGGGTGGCTGCCGGATTATCCCGATTTCCGCGACTATACCACCGAGCATGCCGCCATCAGCCCTCTTCTCAAAAAGATCGGACTGACAGGCAACCGTAAAAAAAGCCTGCCCGAGAGCGCGGACCTGCGCGCCTGGTGTTCCACCATCGAGGACCAGGGCAGCCTGGGCTCCTGCACCGCCCAGGCCGGGGCCAGCATGGTGGAGTATTTCGCCCATCGTTCAATGGACCGTTATACCGACGTCTCCAGGCTTTTCCTTTACAAGGTCACCCGCAATCTCATGCGCCAGAAGGGCGACACCGGCGCCTTCATCCGCACTACCATGGGGGCTCTGGTCCTCTTCGGCGTCCCCCCCGAACTTTACTGGCCCTACAAGGAAAAGGATTTCGACAAGGAGCCGCCGGCCTTTTGCTACGCCTTCGCCCAAAATTATCAGGCGATCAGCTATTACCGTCTGGATGCGGCCGGCCTCAAGAAGAACGAGGTGCTGCAGGCGATCAAGAGCAATCTGGCGGCCGGCCTGCCCTCGATGTTCGGTTTTTCCGTCTTCAGCTCGATCTCCCAGGCCGGTGAGAACGGCCAGATCCCCTATCCGATGCCAGGTGAAAAGATCCTCGGCGGCCACGCGGTCATGGCGGTCGGATATGAAGACAAGATCGAGATCGCCAATACCAATCCCGACGGCCCGACCTGCAAGGGGGCTTTCCTGATCCGCAACTCCTGGGGCCCAGCCTGGGGCCTGGAGGGCTACGGCTGGCTGCCCTACGAATACCTCCTCAAGGGTCTGGCCATCGACTGGTGGTCGATTATCAAGAATGAGTGGATCGAAACCGGGGATTTTGAGCCGTAATTACAAGTCCTTTCCCTGAGATGGCGTCACTTCAGGGAAACCCTGATTTGGTTGTGCTAATTTTTTATACATTTTACTTGCATAAAATAGATGTAATTCGTTAATTTTCGTATCAAATTACTTTCAGAGCCCGTTGTCTGCCTCACTGTACCCATACAGCCGGAAGATTACCGCAAGGCTCTGGAGAAACAGCTTGGGCGGCTGCTGCCATCGCTCTATTAATTCCCCCTGCCGAGCTCTATGAGCCAATTAAATTGGTTCATCCTGCGAATGCAGCAAAGGCGTGCCAAATCGATCAGGACGCATGACTGCACACGACAACGCAATCCATTCACCCATAAGCGCCTCTTTTAATGCTGTTCTTTATTCCCGGGAAGGAGGTGAACAGAGCGGTTAATGATGCCCCGGGGCTGCAGGTGATCTCCCTTACAGCCCAACAGCAGGATCCGTCATGATGCAAACCATGATCCATCCAGATCGCAGTGAAGTCATTTACTATCAAGGAGAAAAGTATGCGAAGCAAAACAATTGTTACTATTCTGGCAGTGGTGCTCGCAGCCTCGCTGACATTCGCGCAGGAATATAGTGCGAGGGAGTCGTTCGACTATCCCATCGGCGCCTCCATTGATACCCTGATGGGTGCTGCGGCCAACGGGTGGGCAGGCGGTTGGTACAAGATTGTCGCCTCTGCGCCAAACGCAGCCCTTGCCTCGGATGTCGGTTTTCCCTATGACGATCTCAATTATACAGTTCCTCACGCCGGCAATCACCTTGAAAGCGTGCCGACTGCAACCGCAACGGAACAGCGCTGGGGCCGCCACCTCGACAAAACCTGGCCTTGCGAAGCCGGTAAGGTCTACTGGATCAGCATCCTCATGGACGTGAAAAACGCCACCGACAATGCCACCTGGGTTGGAGTTAAATACTATGATGGCGATACGGGCGAGCTCTGCATGTTCGGCAAGGGCCACGGCATGGATAAATACACCCTCGGGAGCGGCTGGCACGGCGGCGATGGTCCCGAGGTTTCGACCGTGACCTGGGATGCCGGTCCGGTCTGGCTGCTTGGCAAGACCGTGATGAAAGGCCTCGGCAATGCCGATTATGATACCACCTATATGTGGATCAATCCCGATCCGACTGCCGGCGAACCGAGCACTACGACAGCTGATGCTGTTGCCAATACCAGCATGGAAAACGGCTTCAACACTGTTCGCATTGAATTCGGCGGTACGGTCGGCGACGGCCTGCAGGTGGGCTTTGATGAGATCCGTCTCGGTACCTCCTTCGCGGAGGTCTCCTCCGAAATTTATCTGGCGCGTGAATCCTTCGACTACCCCGTCGGCTCCCTGATCGACGCAGGCATGGGTGCCGCAGGCAACGGCTGGCTGGATGGCTGGTATTCGATCGTCACCGCCCAGGCGGGTGCCGCCCTCGCCTCAGATGAGGGCCTGCCTTACGATGACCTCAACTATACCATCGCCAATGTCGGCAATCATCTCGAAAGCGTGCCCTCGGCGACCGCAACGGAGCAGCGCTGGGGCCGACATCTCGACAAGACCTGGCCGAACATCGCCGGCACGGAGTACTGGATCAGCTTCATCATGAGTACCCGAAATGCCACCGATAACGCCACCTGGCTCGGCATTAAATACTATGACGGCGACACCGGCGAGCTCGGCATGTTCGGTAAAGGCCATGGCCTGGACAAATACACGGTCGGCAGCGGTTGGCATGGCAGCGACGGCCCCGAAGTCTCTTCGGTTGCCTGGGATGCAGGCCCGGTCTGGATCGTCGGCAAGACTGTGATGAAGGGTGTCGGCAATGCCGACTATGATACCACCTACATGTGGATTAATCCTGATCCGGCCGGCGGGCAGCCTGCAGTCGAGGCCGCGGATGCCGTGGCCAATACCAGCATGGAAGCCGGCTTCAACGTCGTCCGCATCGAGTTCGGCGGCACCGTTGGGGATGGCCTCCAGGCCAGCTTCGATGAACTGCGCATGGGCACCTCCTGGGGCGATGTCTCTACCCCTCTCCTGGCTACCGCCGTTGAGGCCCGTCCCATCCTCACCCCGGAGCGATACTCCCTGTCCCAGAACTATCCCAATCCCTTCAACCCGAGCACCTCGATCAACTATACACTCAGAACCAGCGGGGAGGTGCGTCTCGTCGTCTATGATATGACCGGCCGGGAGGTGGCTGTTCTCGTCGATCAGTTCCAAAATGCCGGCGAACATGTCGCCAGGTTCGCCCCGACTGCTCTGCCCAGCGGCATCTACTTCTACAAACTACAAACCTCAGATCAGACCTTCAGCAAGAAGATGGTCCTGGTCAAGTAATCATAATCAAACAAGCCGGCAGTCCTGAACTGCCGGCTTGTTCTTTTGAACGGGGATTGTGACACCACACTTTCTGTCTGGTTCCTCAATTATCCTTTTGTTCTCTGAAAACCTCAATTCCCAGAAGAGGATCGTCCCACTGGTCGAATCCGCGCGAGTAATGCCCGGGCTGGCTGATAGGCGGGAAAAAGTGCGATTGTTTGTTCAAGAAGGTCGATAGCGGCAGCCGGCTTGTTGGAGGCCAGATAAGCCAAAGCCAGCATATAGGCGTTATCGGCAGCGGTGGACGGATCCCGGGGAAAACGCGCCAAAGCCTCATAGCAACGGACGGCCTCTGTAACCTTGCGCTGCCTGAGATAAATATCGCCAAGCACGCGATTGGCCAGGGGAGTCGGCTCCACCTGGAGAGATGCAAGCAGCAGTGTCTCAGCCTTGGAAAAATCCTCATCATCATAATGGATTTTTGCAAGCTTGAGATATGCAACGACGTGGTGCGGCAGCTGGTTGATGATGGTTTCAAATTCCCTTGCCGCCCGTGGGCGCTCGCCCCGCTGCAGATAATAGTCTGCGGCGCGTTCGTGCACAGTGATCCATCCCATCTGGTTGTGCACCGCCCGGTCCGCGAGCAAGCGGAGGGTATCACCGTTGGCAATGACCGGGACGGCCTGAGGTTGGTGCTGAAAAGGCCAGCGCGTAGTGAGAAACTCAATTTTGCGCGCTGCGATCAATTCGTCCACCAGCGTGAGTGGACGATTCTGCCAAAGCAGGGTGTCGATTGCCGCGCTTCGAGGCTTCCAGGCCTGCGCAGGAGCGAGCAGGCTGTTTTGCTGGATGATGTGGGCATATTCGCCGGCGATGAGGAATTGCCCATAGGCTGTGGGGTGAAGATGTTCGCTGAAGAGATTGAAGCCAATCAGGGAATCGGGTGAAACCGATCGAAAGAGCCCCTCGATGTCCGCAACCAGGCAGCCCTTCTCTCCGGCCATGGAACGGATAAGGGTATTGAATTCGCTGTCGCAGCGGAAGCGCAGTTCATCATAATCGCGGGCGAGGATATATTCTCCACCGGCTTGCTCCAATCTGCCGGAGGCTTCCAGGCATCGGGCCAGACGATAATGGGCTTCGGCATAATTTGGATCGATAGCGATGGCGGCATTAAAAGAGACCAAAGCTGAATCGATCCGGCCTGCGGCCTCCATAGCCAAGGCATGACGATATTTCGTTTGAAAGCGCTCGATGTCTCCGGGATTCAGCCCCGGGGAATGATTGGACATGAAGGGAGCCAGGTCCCTGAGATTGGATGACTGCGTGGAGAAAATTACCGGGATCTCTTCGTTCCGGCAGAGCCTGGCGAGCGCCTGCATGTTCTTTTGAAAAATCACACCGGCCTGGCGATAAAGGCTGCTCCCGCGAGGCACGTTCTTTCCCCCGGCGACCTGTTCCATCAGGGTCGTACGGTCTGCCGCCTTTTCCGGAGGTTTGCCGAAGATACTTCGAACCTTGAAGACGATCTCCCGAACAAGCTGAAAGGTGCGAAAATGGACAAGCCGGAGATAGAGCAAGTTCAGCCCACGGGTGGGCGCCAGACGTGCCTGCGATGCAACCCCCAACGCACCGTAGAACTCGTTGTGGCCGTCGTAGACGATGATGAGATCGGGCTGATATTTGAGGAGCTCACTGCCGATATCGAGCACGGTATAGCTGTTGGTAGCCGTCATACCAAGGTTGACGATTTCGAGGGGCCGGCCGGGGCAGAGCATCTGGAGGCGATTGCGCAGAAAAGAGGCGAAGGCCCCGTTATACCAGTAGGGATAGCCGACCGTGGTCGACCCGCCAAGGCAGAAAATGCGAAAGGTTCCGGCCGGTTTCTCGACCATGAAATATTCAGGTGAAGGGTCCGGAGTAAAATCGGTCCGGCTGAAATAGCGTGCTTTGCATGCGGGATTGAAGGTATACATGGCTTTTCCCGCGACCATTTCGCGGGTGAAAATCGCCAGGTCGGGGCCGTAATGACCGGTCCTGAGTGAGAGTTCCAGGAGCACAAAAAAGAGTACTGGAGCGGCGAGAGCGATGAGGCTGAAAATCCGCCTACGGGTCGGCGTGAGGGATGGGACAGTGGCGCCAGGGATTTCTTTTTTCACAGTGCTCTCCAGGCATGGGCAGCATTACAAGCATGACGAGCAAATATAACGCAATAAAAAATACGATTCAATCCATATTTCTTATTTCCTGGAGGAAAGGAAGATGAACCAGACAAAAAGCCTGATGGTATGGGTTCTGCTATTGGCGCTTGCGCTGGCGGGGTCGCTCTATGCGGGCACGACCGGCAAAATCGCCGGCACCATCACCGAAAAGGCAACGGGAGAGGCCTTACCCGGGGCCAACATCATCGTCACAGGCACCCGGTTGGGAGCAGTAACCGATATTAACGGGCGCTACACCATCCTGGAGGTCCCCCCGGGAACCTATGCCTTGCAGGTTACATTTCTTGGACACCAGAAGACGATCATCAACGATGTCCGAGTCTATATCGACCAGACCGCCCGCATCGATGTGGCCATGGTCCAGGAGGCCATCGACATCGGTGATGTCGTCGTCGTCGCCGAACGGCCGCTAATCAAGCCGGATGTGGCCACCAGTGTGGTCGCCGTCTCGGGCACAGAACTAAAGAGTCTCCCGGTTGCGAATGTGACCGATGTCATGGGGATGCAGGCCGGCATTGACGGCAATCAGATCCGCGGGGTCGGCCTCGATGAGGCTCTTTTCATGGTCGATGGTGTGACCATGCGCGACCCGCGCAACAACCAGGCCCTGACTAAAGTGGCCCTGAGTACCGTGCGTGAAATCTCCGTGGAACGGGGAGGCTTTAACGCCGAATACGGCCAGGTCCAGTCGGGTATCGTCAACGTCATTACCAACGAGGGCAAGGCAAAAGGCTATTCCGGCAGCCTGAATCTGCGTTTAACGCCGCCAGCACGGAAATATTTTCACGGCGATGATATGCCCGATGTCAGCTCGACGGCATCGTACTGGTTAAGACCGTTTTTCGATGATGCGGTCTGCTGGACCGGCACAACCAGCGGAGCCTGGGATACTTACACCCAATCCAAGTATCTTGAATTCGAGGGCTGGAACGCCGTTTCGCAGCAACTCTGCACCGACAACGACCCAAACAACGATCTCACGCCGCTCGCGGCCCAACGGGTTTTCGAGTACTACACGCGCAAGAAGCAGATCAACGATCAGCCGGATTATGAAATCGACGGGGGTTTTGGCGGACCAGTACCCCTCGTCTCCAAGATGCTGGGCAACCTGCGCTTTTTCGCCTCCTATCGTGGACAGAAAAGCCTGCTGATCTGGCCCAGTTCCCGGCCCGATTACAAGGACTATGACGCCCGCGTTATCCTCAACTCCGACGTCAGCGACGCCATCAAGCTGCGCATCTCAGGCCTTTCCGGCAATATCAGCACCATGGCCGGCAACCGCGCCGTCGAATCGACCTACAAACAGTGGCCTTACGAGCTCGCCGGCACCTCGCTCGGCACCGGCGGTTATGAGCTCTTCAACATGTTCAGCGACTGGACCTATGGTCTGGCCGAACGCAAACACAACTCCCTCTCCGCCAAGATGACCCACATGCTGAGCAAATCGACCTATTATGAACTCTCCGCCGAGTATTTCCATCGCAACTACGATACCCACTCACCCTCTATGCGCGATACCTCGGTGACCACCGAGATCATTCCCGGCTACTTTTCCACCGCCACTCCCTACGGGGTCTTCTATGGCATCGATGGCATTGTCAGCGGCATCAACGAAGGCAACCAGAACGCCCTGGCCAGGGACAAATCCAATGTGAGCGCCACTACCTTCAAGATCGATTTGACCAGTCAGGCCAATTTCAACAACCTGGTCAAGGCCGGCGCTGAATTCACCTATAACGACCTCGACCTGGACTATGGCTATATCAGAATGCAAAGCGGCGGGATGCAGTACGACAACCGGATCAAGATGCGCGAATTCCCGATCCGGGCCGCCTTTTACCTGCAGGACAAACTGGAAACCAAAGGATTTATCCTCAATGCGGGTCTGCGCCTGGATTACAGCAACTCCCGCACAGACTGGTGGGCTCTGGATGCCTTCAATCCCTATTTCTACTCCTACAAATACAACGAAAATGTCGATCTGGCCACCACCGGAGCGAAGGGGCAGTGGCAGCTCAGCCCGCGCCTCGGCATCTCCCATCCCATCACCGAAAAGTCAAAGCTCTATTTCAACTATGGCCATTTCAAGCAGATGCCGACCTATGAATCCCAGTACCGTTTTGACCGCTCGACCGACAACACCCTGGTCCGTTTCGGCGATCCAAACCTGACCCTGGCCAAGACCATCGCCTACGAGCTTGGCTACGATCATGAACTGCTGGATGGACAGCTGCTGCTGCAGCTTGCGGCTTTCTATCGCGACATCAGCGATCAGCAAAACACCACCTCCTACCGCCCGGCCTATGGGACGGCTTACACCGTCACGACCAGCACGGCCTATTCGGACATTCGCGGATTCGAGCTGACCCTGCGCAAGTCCGCCGGACGCTGGTTCTACGGTTTCCTCAATTACACCTATCAGGCGACCTCGAACGGGGCTTTTGGCCAGAATTATGTATTCGAAGACCCCAAGTCACAACAGGATTACGACGAAAATACAGTCAACATTTACCAGACCCGCTCCGTGCCCTCTCCCTATGCGCGGGCCAACTTTACCTTCGCCACACCGCGCAGCTATGGACCGACGCTCTTCAATCATGCGATCTTTGGCGATCTGCTGGCCAACATCTTGCTGCGCTGGAACCAGGGCGGCTGGACGACCTATAACCCCAACAATGCCGGCACGACCAGCTTTAACAACAACACCAATAACAAGATCCAGAACAACGTGCAGTACCTGGATTACTACGATGCCACTCTGCGCCTGAGCAAGTCCATTCAGATTAGTAAAATCAATCTGCAGGTTTTTGCCGACATCAACAATCTCTTCAACACCAGGCGTCTCACCAACACTGGTGACCAGAACTATCGCAAGTCCCTCCACCTGCCCAAAAGCGATGCCTACAACAATATTCCGGGTGACGACAGATTCGGCGATTTCCGTGAACCGGGCGTCGAATGGCAGCCCATGGAGAACGGCGTGGATTTTAATTCCATCCCTTCCTCCAACCGCGCCTGGTACTATGACAAAGAGAGCAATGCCTATTGGTATTACATGGATGATGCCACCATCCCGGTTGTCCAGGACAGGTGGGCGAAGGTCGACCAGGCCAAGGTTGACCAGGCCATTGAGGATAAAGCCTACATCAATATGCCCAATCCCTCAACTTATTGGTTCCTGAATCCGCGGACGGTCACCTTTGGCTTCCGCATCGCATTTGATATCGATTGATGTCCGGCAACCAACCTAAAGAATGGGACTCAAGATGAATAACAAGAAAATAAAAATTCAGTGGCTGCTGGTGATTGGCATGATCCTGTTGGCCGGCAGCTTGCACAATGCCTTCGCTCAGGATCTGGAATGGATTCGCGTGGGGCGCACACAATGCTTTTTCATGGACTTTGGCAACGAGTGCGAATTGTATCCCTTCACAGAGACCAATTTTCTGGCCTGGCCCGCCCAGTACGGTGACAACCAGTATGCCACCCGGGCCAAGGCCGTCTGGATGGGCGCAACCGACTTTTACGATCCGGTCGAAAAGAAGACCAAATCGGTCAAGGTCATCGGTTCCGGACCACGCTATGATGCGGATAATCAGGCGGCAATGATCTTTTCGACCAGCATCAAGCTGGTCGGCCGGGAAGAGCCCCCCAAGGTGGTTGTCGACAACCAGAGCGGTTCCTCCAACAGCCTATATGATGTTCTCGATGAGGTCGATCCGAACCTGCCGAGCGACCGCATGGTGGTCATCAAATACAATACTTCCATGGGAGTTTCAGTGGTAAAAAAGGTTCTCGGCTTTGTCCAGCAGAACCACGACAGCTATTTCATCCATGACTATGTCTTCAAGAATACCGGCATCTATAACAGCAAAGGCGATGTCAATCCCCAGACGCTCACCAATTTCTGGGTCTATTTCAGCTACCGCTACGCTATGAACGGCGTCTGCTCCAGCGGCTACAGTTCGGCATGGGGCGATTTTGGCATGGAGTGGGGCTCAAGCACAGTGGCTCATGACTTCGGCCCCCCCTACCGTTCCCGTCCGGACAGTCTGCGCGGATTCTACGCCTTTTACAGCCCGATCAAGGGGAGCTATGGCACCCGTAATGCCGTCACCGCCCTGGGCTATGATTACGACTGGGGCTGCCCGAAACAGACCGGCGGCGGGCCCAACCTCGATGGCCTCCTGGGGGCCGCCAAATATGCCGGCGCTGTGACTCTGCTCGCCTCCAAGGGCCCCGGCGCTCTCTTCAATGTCGACGACTACAACCAGCCCGCCACGGTCAACTATTTCAACGCGGACGGCTCGACGACCACCAATCCTCAAAGCCAGTACGATGTCAACGCCATGTCGCTGCGCTGGGCCGAAATGACCGAAGGCCATCTGCCCAAATCCCTCTGGGAGGCAGTCGGAGACGGCCGTTATTACGCCGATTGGCTCAACACCGATCCTCTCCATCCTTCCGGCGGCATGTACGGCCAGGGTTACGGTCCCTATTCACTGGCCCCTGGCGACAGCATCCACATTGTCTTCGCCGAGGGCATCAACGGCCTGAGCTGGGAGAAATGCCGCGAGATCGGCGCCAATTGGTACCAGTATTATGTCGGCACCGGCACCCCCACCCTCATCAAGCCGGATGGCTCCACCACGACCAATGTCTCGGACTATCAGAAGGCCTGGGTATTCTCAGGGGTCGATTCGACCATTCAGATGTATAAAAACGCTCGTGCCAATTTCAGATCCGGGTACAAGATCCCCCAGCCCCCGCCTGCGCCGGCGAGTTTCACCGTTACCTCCGGAGGCGACGCCATCAGCCTGACCTGGGCTGACAATGCGGTTAACTCCCCCCATTTCAACGGCTATGTCATCTATCGCTCCGAGGGGCTGGTCAAGGACTACCGGGCCGTCTATGAAAAAATCTTCGAATGCACTGCGGCCAACGTCGTACACAGTTATGATGACACCTCGGCCACACGCGGTTTCAACTATTACTATTACATCCAGTCCAGGGATGACGGCAGCCAGAATGATGTCAAGCCGGGTACGCCCCTCTACAGCAGCATGTTCCTGACCATGACTTCGGTATCGGCCAACCTCCTGCGCCCAAGCGGCAACCTGCTAGCCGAGGTCCGCGTGGTCCCCAATCCATATGACATCCGCTCCCGGAAATGGCAGTTCGGCGAAGTTGGGCCTTATGACCGGATCATGTTTTACGGCATACCACCCAAGTGCCATTTGAAAATATTCACTGATGATGGCACGCTGATCTGGGAAAAACTGCACACGAACGGATCCGGAGATGAAGCCTGGGATTCCAAAACCTCCTCAAACCAGATCGTTGTCAGCGGCATCTATATCCTTTACGTGGAGGTAACCGAGGATATCTATGCGACTGATGACCGGATTGCACGCTATAATATTTATGATGAAAATATGAAACTGGTCTACAAACAGGATGAGGTGATCTATAGCGCCGGGGAAAAGATGTTCAGCGCCGGACAATCTACCTTCCGCAAATTTGTCATTATTCGATAAGGGAGCAGACCAATGAAAAAGACAGCAGCCATCTTGCTCTGCGGGCTCTCACTGGCGATACTCTCCTTCTCCAGCGGAATGGCCCAGGATAATCAGAAACTGGCGCAAACCAGTTTCAAATTTCTCAGCGTTGTCTCCGACGCGCAGGGAGCAGCCATGGCTGGGGCGGTCAACAGCCTCCAGATCGGCTCCAGTGCGCTCTTTTTCAACCCGGCCGGCATGACGGGTATGGAGAAGAGGCTCGATTTTTCGCTCAGCAACAACCAGTGGATAGCCGATATCGAGCATTATGCGATGAGCCTGGCCTTCAATCCCGCAAACGGCAAGTTCGGCGTCGTGGGATTCAGCCTTCAGTATGCCAATTTCGGCAACTTTGTCGGGACGGTCGTAAGCAGGGATCCAGCCAACCTCAAAGGATATGAGGATACCGGGATCTTCAAACTCGATGCGTATGCCGCTGGCATAGGCTACGCCAAAGCCCTGACAGACCGCTTCAGTGTCGGAGGGCAGATCCGCCTGGCCCACCAGGATCTCGGTGAGTCCACCATCCCCAATGAGACCAAGAGCCAGCCCATCTATGACGATTCGACGCACGCGGTCATCGGGTACGCTGATTCAGCAATAGTGGGCACCAATCGTCTGGATCCCCTTGTTTTCGATTTTGGCACGCAATTCAAAACCGGTGTCAAAAGCCTTGTCTTTGGCATGTCGGTGCGGAACTTCTCCAAAGAGGTAAAATATGTCTATGAGCAGTTCCAGCTCCCCCTGGTCTTCACCCTCGGGATCTCGATGGATCTTATGGACCTGTTGGGGGAGGTCCCTTACAACCAGTCCCTGGTCATGAGCCTCGATGCCAGCCATTATCGCGATCATCCTGAACAACTCAAAATTGGACTGGATTACCGGATCATGAATATGCTTGCCTTGCGTGGCGGATACGTCACAGCGAGTGATGAAAACAGCGGCTTTTCGTTCGGACTCGGTGTTTGCAAAGCCGGTTTTGCCTTCGATTACGCCTATACCCCCTTTGGCGTCTTCGACAAAGTCCAGCGCATGACCGCCCGGATCTCACTGTGAACAAGGCCAAGGAGAGAACAATGATGAAACCTCGCAGCAATTTTGCCCTTGCCACCCTGGTGCTGGCGGCAACCTGGCTTTTGATTACCGGGTGTGAATTCGATGTCGCCGAACCCAAATGGGAGGAACCTGCGCCGGCAACGGCAGCGGTCTCCATCTCCAGCATCGATCCGGCCGCCGCTCTCCCCGGTGTAAATTTTATTACCATTCACGGCGCCAATTTCGCCGGGGCGATCGACACCATCACCATCAAAAGCCCGGACAAGGATACCAGCTATAAATATCTCTACAACGGTGTCTATTTCGACGACGTCAAGGCCGATGTCGTTGAATACTCCGATACGGTCATCAAGGTGCGCCGTCCCAACCTGGCGAATGATGCCTGCCAGGTCAAAATCGTTTCGAACAAAGCCTTCCTCGCCGCCAAGTATACGGCGCCCTACAAGGTCGACGCGGTTGTGCAGCGGTATGGCATGTTCAACGAAGACCTCCCCCTGGCCGTGGTGGCTGTGGACGCGAGTGAGAACCTCTATGTCGTCGAAACCAATACCCGCTACATTCAGAAAATCACCCCCTCCGGCGATAAAACCAATATCGGCTCTGTCCTGCGTATGCCCTATGACGTCAGCCTCGGTCCGGATGGCAACCTCTATTTCGCCGGCAACAACCGGGCTATCGACAGAACCGACCTTGCCACCGGCACCACCGCGAGATGGGTGAACCTGCCCTCTGGAAAAGTAGTCAGATTCCTGGACTTTGACAATTCAGGCTACTGTTTCGCCGGCGGCACCCGCACCGATCTGGTGGTGGTGCCCTTCGATCTGGCCACGACGGCGGTCTCGGCCGGCTTTTACGCCACCCACGAGATCCTCGCCATTCGCGTTTACAATGGCGCTGTCTATGTTGCGGCCAGGGCGACCGCGCTCGAACCGACCAGGATCTACCGGCATGCCATCGGTGACAAGGGCAGCGTCGGCGCCCAGGAACTCATCCTGGACCTCTCGACGACCGGTGAATTCTCCGGCCGCGTGCTCAAGGCGATTTCTTTCGCCGCAGATGGCACGATGATGCTCGCAACGGATACCGTTGATCCACTGCTCAGCTACAATCCGGCAACTGGCAAGATGGATTATTTTTACAAGGGCATCATTCATCCCTATAGCAAGCATTTCGCCTGGGGCAGCCAGAATTACCTCTACATGATCTGCGGCGATGATACGGCCGGCGAGGAATGGACTGTCTACCGCGTGGACATGGGAACCACCGCCGGCAACTGATCCCCGGTCTGCTGTGTTTGAAATAACCGGCGAGGAGAGCGGGATCCTCGGCACGTATCCTCACTGGCCACTGATACCCGGTCTGCCGTTTTGGAAGGGCCTGCGGCTTACAGCGCAGGCCTTTTTTATTACCATAACCATTGTATTCGATGAGGATAAACAATGAAATTCCGTATCACTACTGTCGCAGGGATCCTCCTTTTGAGTGCTGCCGCCCCGCTCCCGGCTCAAAGAACCGAAAATTGCTTTCTCAAGGACTTTGAGCCCAAAATCGCGGCTATTCCCCCGGCACAGGCTGCCATCAAGACCCCGAATACTCCGGCCGTGACCGTCACGGTAAGCACGCTGGACACCCTCGGCCCTGTTTCCAAATATATCTTCGGCAATGCCCTGGCCGCCTGGGTGGGAAATGATATCATGAACAAAGTGCTGATCACCCACATCCAAAAGCTTTCCCCCACTCTCATCCGCTACCCCGGCGGCAGCTGGGGCGATATCTTTTTCTGGAATGGTAACCCGGGCGATCTGCCCTCCACCATACCGGATGGATCCAACAACGGGGCGCCGATTTCCCTCTCTCCGCAATATGGGGTGAACAGCTGGACCACCACCTTGGACAACTATTACACATTGCGCGATCAGGTCAATGCCACCCAGGGGCTGATTACGGTCAACTATGGGTATGCCCGCTATGGCCTCGGTGAAAAACCGGTGGAGCGGGCGGCTCACCTCGCTGCCGATTGGGTGCGCCATGATGAGGGCCGCACCAGATTCTGGGAGATCGGCAATGAAAACGGCGGCCCGTGGGAAGCCGGCTGGCAGATCGATACCACTGCGAACCGGGACGGCCAGCCCAAAATCATCACCGGCGAATTATACGGCCGGCATTTCAGGATCTTTGCCGACTCGATGCGCGCGGCAGCGGCCGAGATGGATGAAACGATCTATATCGGCGGACAAATCCTGCATTATGACGGCACACCCAGCTGGAACATCGCGGACCGGAACTGGAACGAGGGTTTTCTGCGCGAGGTCGGAGACTACGCAGATTTTTATGTCATGCATAACTATTTCGGCAGCACAACAGCTTCGATGCTTAAAAGCCAGGTCGATCTGGCACGCAGCGAAATCAACAAGAATATCACCTTCATCCGCCAGGATCTCGCCCGCAAACAGGCCTTCAGCAAACCGGTTGCCCTGACGGAATGGAACATGCTCGACCACCCGCAGGGAGCCACTTCGATCGCCAACGGTATGCAGGCGGTGGTGCTGACCTGCGAAATGATCCAGAACAATTTCGGCATGGCGGCCCGCTGGTTGCTCGTCCATTGGGAAGGAGGCGGGATGTTCTACAAGGGCAACAATTCCGCCATCCCGGCCTGGAACCCGCGCCCCGACTTTTTTTACCTCTATTACCTGCAGCGCTTCACCGGCGACCACAGCGTCAAATCCGCCGTCTCCGGCAGTAGCGATATCCTGGCCTACGCCTCGACCTTTGCTTCCGGCCAGACAGCGGTCACTATCGTCAACAAGGGTGATGCCGAAAAGGTCGTCAGGGTGGTGGTGCAGAATTTCTCCGCCGGCGATCACTATTATCTCTACTCCCTGACCGGAGGAACGGATGAACAGTACGCACAAACAGTCAAGGTGAATGGGACCGGCCCGACGGGGGCGGAATGGGGACCGGTCGAAGGTCTGGAAGCTATTCCCGCGCAGGCCTACGAAACCGGAGATGAGATCCGGATTGCGTCACCCGCCCGTTCCGTCCAGTATCTCCTCATTGACGGGACCGTCGACAGGATTAAAACAGCGAGTGCTCTCCCCGGGATTTTCAATCTGAGCCAGAACTTCCCTAATCCTTTCAACGCGCGTACAACCATCACCTATACCCTGCCGCATGCCGCCGCTGTCGACCTCCGCATCCATGATCTCAACGGCCGCGAGATCAAAGTGCTCCTCGACGGCCAAAAAATGAGCGCCGGCGAGCACAGCCTGGCCATCGATACCACACAATGGCCCAGCACCATCTACTTTTACACCCTGCGGAGTGGAAGCTGGTCGGAGACCAGGAAAATGGTGATGATCAAGTAAACCGCCCGAAGCAAAAAAAAGCCCTGGCAGCAGCCAGGGCTTTTTTTATGCCTATTCGCTTCTGATCTGCAGTGTGGCCTCTTGCAGACCCTCCGAGCGGGCAGTCAGCAGAATCTCGCCTGCCTCCTCCTTCCCCTGAACGACGCACAGGCACTTGCCGTTGAAGGCCTTGCGGTGATCCGCCTTGAAGGACTCCATGCTGATCTGATGACCGTTATCCACTCCGGCGATAGAGCCTGGGCCTTGCAGGGCGAATTTCACCAGATTGGCGGCATCCGGCACCAGGACTCCCTGCTCATCGACAATATCGACCGTGACGAAGGAGAGATCGCGGCCATTCGCCCTGATCCTCTCCCGGTCGGGATTCAGAACGATCCTTGCCGGCGCTCCTGCGGTTCGGACGCTCTTTAACAGCGTACGACTGCCGCCCTTGTACGCCACCGCCTCCAGGGTACCGGGCGCAAAGGGCACCCGCCAGACCAGCTGGAAGGTGTCCGGCCCCTTGGCCTTTCTTCCCAGGGATTGACCGTTGAGGAACAGCTCTACCTCCTCCTGATTGGTGTAGGCCCAGACGTCCACCAGTTGGCCCGGTTCCCAGTTCCAGTGCGGGAAGAGATGCAGCATCGGCTTTGCAGTCCACTCAGCCTGGTAAAAGTAATAGCCATCCTTGGGAAATCCCGCCAGATCGATCAGCCCGAAATAGGAACTGCGCGCCGGCCATGTATAGGGGGTCGGTTCGCCGAGATAATCAAAGCCGGTCCAGATGAACATGCCGGAGATATGAGGGTTATCCCGGACAATGCGCCAGGTATCGACATGGGTTGACCCCCATCCAACCCGGCAGTTGTCATAGGCGGAGCAGGTATAATCAGCATTCATCGGCAGGGGCTCGTCCCATTTGACAGGCCAGACCCGCACCGAATCGGAGGGCATATCGTAAGCTCCTCTGGTGGCGATGGCCGAGTTGGTCTCGCTGGCAATCAGTTTCCCTTGCGGATACTGCTCACGAAAAGTGAGATAATCCTTCTCGTGATAGTTCCAGCCCACGACATCCAGGGCGCCGGAGCGAACGATGCGGTTATAGGGGGCAGGATCATTGCAAGCCGATGTGACCGGCCGGGTGGTGTCGAGGGCGCGGACGATCTCCGCCAATTCCCTGGTCATCTCCAGACCGCTGTCATCCCACTGCTCGAGGATCTCGTTACCGATGCTCCACATCATCACGCTCGGATGATTGCGATCACGCAAAATCAGATCCTCCAGATCGCGGCGGTGCCACTCATCCCAATCGAGATGATAGTCATCGGGATTCTTGGCCAGCTTCCACATGTCGAAGGCCTCGTCCATCACCAGAAAGCCCATGCGGTCACAGAGATCGAGCAGTTCGGGAGCCGGGGGATTGTGCGAGGTCCGGATGGCGTTGCAGCCCATCCCCTTGAGCATCTCGAGCTGCCGTTCAAGGGCGCGCTCGTTGATCGCTGCACCCAGACAGCCGAGATCGTGGTGGTTGCAGACCCCAAGAATCTTCATCGCCGCACCGTTAAGGAAGAAGCCCTTCTCCCCGTCAAAGGCAATCGTGCGGATGCCAAAGGGCGTTTCATATCGGTCCAGCTCAGCACCGGCTGCCTTGATCTGGGTGACTGCGCGATAGAGGGCGGGATGATCGACAGACCACAATTCGGGCTGCTTCACCATCCCCTTCTGACTTACCGTTTCAACAGCTCCCGGCTGGATGAGGATTTTGCGGCTGACCGCGGTCTTCTTTGCGCCATCTGGGCCGAAGATGGCCGTTTCGATGGTCACCCTCTGTGGTGCTTCGGTCGCATTGCGCACCCGCGTCTGCAGGGCGACGCTGGCCTGTTGAGCCGAGACCTCGGGTGTCGTGATAAATGTGCCCCAGTGATCGACATGCACCCGGCTGGTGAGAACAAGCCAGACATTGCGATAGATTCCCGAACCGGAGTACCAACGCGAATTGGGCTGCTGGCTGTTGTCGACGCGTACGGCAATGACGTTGGCGGCACCCCCGAACCTGAGCCAGGGGGTCAGATCGTAGCGGAAAGAGCTGTAGCCGTAAGGACGTTTACCCAGATAGTGGCCGTTGATCCAAACCTCGCTGTTGCGGTAAACCCCGTCGAAATCGATAAAGGCGCTGCGACCGGAGTCGGCCCGAAGCAAGGTAAAACTCTTGCGATACCAGCCGATGCCCCCGGGAAGGGCACCCCCGCCGGGCGTGGCCGGATGGCTCTCGCTGAATGCACCCTCGATGCTCCAGTCGTGGGGCAGGTCGAGCACCCGCCAGCCGCTGTCTTCGAAACCGGGTTCCTGGCCGCCCTGAATGTCGCCAAGGTGAAATTTCCACTCGCGGGTGAAGCGCTCGATCCGGCGCGGCGATGGTTCCGTACTCACAAAGCAGCCGGCGAAAAAGGCGGCAACGGACCCGATGGTGACCGCAAACAGTGCGGCGGTCAGCCTGCAGCTTTTCATGGCATCCCTCATTGAGTTTATCATTTAAAGGCGACGTTCACCGCTGTTCCGGTATAACGCACCGTCGCGGCAGGGGCGGCTGTGAAATCGAGCCTGGCCGGTCTGCTTTTGCTCACCCAGACGATCTCAAAGGTGCGATCCTTGAGCATCCCCGGGAATTCGCCCTCGCGGGCGCCGAGGGTCAGGATCCTGCTTTTTTCCGTCCAGGTGATGGGAATCCTGGCAAATTGGCCTTTCTCATAACTGTACGACGTGCCATCATCCTCATAAAGATCAAACTCGCCTTCCCGCCCAGTATAGACATAGAGCCGGATGGGATCGGCCGGCTTTTCCATAACATACTGCAGGGGCGGTCCGAAGGGGATGATCGAGCCTTCACGGACGAACAAAGGTATGTCGCTCAGGGGGGCTTCGGCGATGACCGTGCGGCCCCCGGTCATGAACTGTCCGGAGTTGAGGGCATACCAGCCGGTACCGGCGGGCAGATAAAGGCTCCGCGCGCGGGCCTTGTAAGCGGTGACCGGATTGACCAGAAGCGCAGGGCCGAACATATACTGATCGCCGATTGAGTGAACCCTGGCGTCCTTGCCGAAATCCATGACCAGGGCGCGCATGAGAGTATAGTCCTCAAAGGTCACCTTTGCTGCAAGGGAGTAAAGATAGGGCAGCAAACGGTAGCGGAGTTTGTCATAGGCCAGCATGGCCTGATAGGCGGGATGGTCCACCGGGGCGATGTTGAACATCTCCCGGTAAGGGAACTCGCCGTGCACGCGGAGCAGAGGAACGAAGGTGCCGAACTGGAACCAGCGCGCGTTGAATTCCCGCCATTCCTCAAGATCGTCGGGTTTGACATTGCGCTCCCAGCGCGGCTCGACCGAAAAACCGCCGATATCCATGGTCCACCAGGGCACACCGGAGAGATTGAAGTTGAGGCCGGCCGAAATCTGCGCTTTCAGGTCGTACCAGCGCGTGACAATATCGCCGCTCCAGGTTGCCGCAGCATAGCGCTGCTGTCCGGCGAAGACCGAACGGGTCAGGATGAAAACCCGCTGATCCGGTTTGGCCTTGCGCTGGTTCTCATAAATGCCGCCCGAATGGACCAGGGTATAACTGTTCAGATAACGGGAAGAGGAGCCGAGCCCGGTCGGGCCGATGCGACGCCGCGTCTCCTCGAGCGAGAGGTTGGAGTGGATATCCGGCTCGGTGGCATCGAGCCACCATGCGTCAAATCCCATGCTGAAGAGATGTTCGTTGATCTGATCCCAGTAGAGCTGGCGCGCCTCGGCGCGATAGGGATCGTAAAAAGAGCAGGTATAACCCGGGCCGACCCAATCGCGCTCCTTGACCTCCACGTTGCGCATATAAAGCCAGCCGGGATGGGCGGCGAACTCGTTATAATGCTCGGTACCGACGTAAAACTTGGGCCAGACCGAAATCATGATCCGGGCGTGCAGATCGTTGTGGAGCTGCTCGACCATACCCCTTGGATCGGGGAACCGGCTGGCGTCAAAGACATGGCTTCCCCATTGATCCTCGTTCCAGTAGAACCAGTCCAGTACAATATTATCGAAGGGGATCTCACGCTGGCGGAACTCCTTGACCACCGAGAGAAGTTCTTCCTGGCTGGTGTAGCGCTGGCGGCTCTGCCAGAGGCCGAGGGCCCATTTGGGCATGAGCGGAGCCTGGCCAGTGAGCGTGCGATAGCCGCGGATGACCTCATCGAGATCCTGGCCATGGACGAAGTAATAGTCAATCTGGTCACCGATCTGGGACCAGAGTGAAAGGCTGTTGGGAGGAGTGGCATGATCGGGAGGCAGATATTTGAGTCCGAGATAGCCGCCCATATGGATCCATTCGATCTTGAGAGCGTAGCGCTTGCCGGCGACCATCTGCAGGCGGGGGAGGGTCGTCCAGGGCAGCCAGTTCTGCCGGTAGTTGTCAGCCACAAGCACCCCGTCCAGCCACATCTTGATGTAGCCGGAGGCATAAAGCCGGAACTTAAACTCCCCGCTCTCCGGAGCCTCGATCTGGCCGGTGTAGCGCACGCTGGCTACATTCTCCTTGAAACCGTCAGGAAAGGGGTCGTTGACATCGATGAATTCATGCTCGATGCGCGGTTCGGTGCGTGAGGCGAATAGTTCCTTAAAATCGGCACTGCGGAAATACTCTGCTGTGAGGCCTCCCGCAGCCCCGCTCCGGTCAAAGAGTTTGAGATCGGCGAGAGACCGGAAATCACGGATATCCCCGAACCGGGTCTGGGAGGTATTGTCCCAAAGGATGCCATAATTCCTGCTCGATACCAGAAAAGGATTTACATCAACAATATTGAGCTGAAAGAGATCGACATCATGGCCCTTGTAATTCATCACATCATTCTGGTGCTCTCCCAAACCGTAAAAAGCTTCGTCCGCGGGGGAATGAAAAAGCTGCCTGATGTTCTGGGTCTTTTCCTCCATTATTGTGGCCGGCGTATAATAACGACCGTCCGCCCGTTCTGCGAGGATGAGTTTGCCCCGGGAGTCATGGAAGGAGACAGCTCCGTTCCGTTTTTGCACACGGACCCTGAGTTTGGCCGTCCTGATTTCGATCAAGGCTCCTTTGTCACGCACGGTCCAGGACGGGGCAGGGCCGGAGAGAGGAACCCGCATCAGGCTCGGGCGGGCTGAAAAGCTATCGGCAGGTGAAGCGACCACTCGGATGAGTTCATCGCCGCAGACCTCGATTTTGAGCAAGGCAGTACCGGCCGCCGATTTCCTGTCCAGCTGGAGGAGGATACCATCCGCCAGTTTTTCATAGCCGAGACCTGTAGCGGCCAGGGAGAAGGTCATTCCGGCCAGGAACAGCAGATGCAAATGCAAACGATTCATGGCTCTTTCCTTTCATCGTGGAATGCATTACTGCAGTTCACCAATTATCCTCTGTTTTAAAATATACTAACAAGAAATGATAAAACCACCAGAATTAATGAAACTATGGCTATTCGATCAGGGAGAAACAGTCCGATTAGGGGATAATCGACGGAGAGAGACCCGGGCGGGAGAGCTCCCGCCCGGAAAATGGGGAGGCTAGAAGTGCCTTTGCATAGAGAGGAGCAGATGGGGTTGGATCCTGCTGTCCCCGAACTGGAGGTTCCACTCCACCCGGCTGGCCTGACTGTCGTTGTAGCGGTTGACGCTCCAGACGGCATCAATGGCGCTGATGAGATGGTTCGCCAGAATAGCGCCGAGCACAAAGGTGCCGCGGTTGCGCGCCTTGTCCGAGGAGATACGCAGCTGATCAAAGCGCTCCCGGTTCGCTGCGGAATCCCACTCCCAGTGCCACGCATCCAGGTCCCGGTAATAGTCGTTGAGATTGCGCTGGCGCAGCTTGGCCTCGTTGTACTGCTGGATGGTATCATAATTGCCGATGTTGGCATAATAGGTATCGCTCTTGCCAGCGGGATTCACTCCGGCGTGCCGGGCGGCGTAACTCTCCATCTCATCGTGGCGCCAGTCCGACCAGGTCAAAAATCCGGCATAGCCGAGCCAGAGACTGATTTCCGTGCCCAAAAAGATCTTCGCCTTGGTCCCGGCGCCGGCATAGTGCTCCCCGAGACCGGGCAGAAGGAAGGAGAGCATCAGGGCCTTGCCGCGCGATTTTTCATCGAGTCCGGAGGCGGCCTGCGGAGCAGCTTCGTCGGCCGCAATCAGCGGCAGCGGCGCGGGGAAAAAACGGGCGGGTTCCAGCCGCGGTTCGGCTGCAGCGGCAGCGCTGCACAATCCCGCAGCGAGAAACAGCGTGAAAAAAGATCTCTTCATTTTTCTACCAATCCACACGAAGGGTTAGGGCCGAGTAGGGGTGCTGATCCAGATGGCGCGGCTCGAAGAGGAGACGGGCTTCGGCGATGCTGCGGTTGTGCCGGCTGACCGTCCAGACGGCATCGAGGGCGCTGGCGAGATGGTTGATCATGACCAGGGTGAGGCTGCCTGTGGCGCGCTTGAAGGCGGTGTTGCTGGCGTTGCGGCGGCCCTCGTAGTAGAGCCTTTTGGCCGAACGTTCCTGCTCCTTGAGATAGATGATCTTGTCCGTGGGACGCGGAGTGGTGTTGTAGACGTCGTTCCAGCCGTAATTGAACTGGTTATATTTGCCGATCATCTCGTAATACTGCTGGTCTTTCTCGAGGTGCAGGCCGTGGCTGAAATTGGCGTGTTCCCATTCGCGCAGGGCCTCGCGATTGTCCACGGAGAGGCCCGCCAGCGAAGCGATGGCGTTCCAGTATTGATCCTCGCTCCAGTTCTGATTGGCATAGGCCTCGAACTCATCCTCGATGCGGTTGCCCTCACCCGAAAAATCGGAATAGAGGTACCAGCCCGCCGCCTCGACAGCGATGAAGCCAAGGGCCTTGAGGTAGCTGCCGGCGTAGAGCTGCCCGGCGCCGGGCAGGGCGGCGGAGAAAATCAGCGCCTTGCCCCCATTCCTGGCGTCGACCGTGTATTCTTCTTCGACCTCCTCAAAGACCGTATCCTGCAGGGCGATTTGCGCGCTCGGGGCCGCGATCATGAATTCCCGCCAGTCGGTCGCGCCGGCGGTTCCCGCCAGGATAAGCGCAGCAAAAAGTGCAACCATCAACGCCGTCTTCCTTGTCATACCCATCTCCCGTCGTAAATCTTCCAGTCGGGCCCGCGGGAGGCCTGCGCCTCCCTGCCCGCCATCAGTCCATGAAATCAAAGAGCGCCATCAGATAATAGCGCCACTCCCGGCCATAGCTCTGGCCGCCGTTCTCGATCCGGTCGAATCCATAGGCCGCCTCGAAAGAGAGGGCGGTCGGAAAACCGTAAAAGGAAAAACCGTTCAGACGCAGCGAGCCGCCAGCTGTCTTTTTAAAATCGCCCGGATCAATCTTGTCCTCATCGAAGGCGTTGCCATAATCGAAAAAGGCGCCCAGGTAGAGATTGCCGCCGTTGAGATGAAGAAACTGCTTTTGCACCCCCGTCAGCAGGGGCAGGCGGTAGGCGAAGCGGCCGAGGATCATCTTGCGGCCCTCGATACTGTAATAGGGATACCCGCGCAGTCCGGGCAAACCGCCGGCGAAAAAATTGAAAAAGCTGTCCACCGGGCGGTCGATCCAGCCGGCGTGGATATTGGCTGAGAGGCCGTGCCGGCTCGCCCAGGGGGCGGGCAGATACTCATGCCAGTTCAGCTCGACGCGGTGATAGTTATAGCGGGCGTAAACCTCCTGGAGGGTGCCGTAGCTGTTGTCCGTGGCAAAATCCTCGAAAAAGCGGTTGCGCTCGTAAGAGTAGCGCAGCTCGGCCTTGCGCCCCATGCGGGGATTGATGTCGGAGGTGACACCGGGGACCACCGCATTGAGATTCCAGGTGGCGATGAACTGATTGCCGATATAATAGGTATTGGCCGGCGAAACCCAGTCGATCCCCTTGAAAAAGAAATCCCCGATCTTGCTGGTATAGCGGCTGTGGACGAAGGCGCCGCGCAGGGTTTGCCCCTCGGTGAGGTTGATGCGCGCACCGAGGTCCGCTTCGAGGATATTAAAACGGATGCCAGCGTTGACCTTTTCCGGATAATCCTCGATCACATCGATCTCGCGCTCGATATGGCGCGAGAAGGAATAGAGCTCGAGGAAAAGGGTCGGCTTGAAGCGGCGCATCTCGACGATGGCGAAGGCGTCGAGATCCATCTGCGGATTAAGGGTGGCGCCCCCGAAGATGGAATAGCGTTCGAGGACGTCGCTGGCGTAAAAATAGCTGCCGAGCTTGAGGGTTTTATAGTCGATCATGGCCCGGGGCAGGAAGGAGATCTGGCCGTAGGTCATCTCGTAGGGCTCGGCCTTGATATCGGGCAGCCGGGTGTCGTCATGGTCGCGCAGGGCCGCCAGCTCCGCAGGGGTCGCCGGTTCGGTCAAGCCCAGCCTGTCGGCATTGTCGGCCGGCGCATAGCGGGCGTATTCTTCCGGCAGGCTTTGAGGAGCGCGCAGGCGGGCGATCTTGTAGCCGTTATACTGGAACTGCGACCAGACCAGCTCACCCTCAGCCGAGAGCGAGGGCATGAAAGCCCCGCCGCTGGTATTGGTCCAGAGTTTGAGATCCCCGCCGTCGGGCCGGATACTGTAGATGTTAAAGATTCCGCTCTTGTCCCAGGCGAAATAGAGGCGCTGGCCGTCGGCACTGAACCAGGGATCGCGGGCGTCGCCGTCATCGGCGACAAGAGGGGTGCGCTCACCGCTGTCGGCGTCGAGGAGGATAAGGTCGCGGCCGTGGCGGCGCGCTTGCGAAAAGACGATATGGCGGCCGTCGGGCGACCAGCGCGGCCCCATAATCCCCTCGCCATTGCTGAAGGCGGTGAGATCGCGCAGATGCTCGCCATCGCTGCCGAGAAGCACCAGGTTGTCGGTGCCATCCTTCTGCACCGCACAGAGCAGAGTGCTGCCATCGGGCGAAAGGTCCGGACTGAAGGCGCGCATCCGCCTGGTGAGCTGTTTCTCCTTGCCGCTCTGCAGATCGTAGCGGAAAAGATCGCTCAGGCGTGAGCCGTGACGGCCGCGCTCGATGCGGGCGTAGAAGAGCGAGTTGCTGTCGCGGCTCCAGGAGATCTGGCTGCTGACGCCGCGTTTGAGCAGCTTTTTCTTGCCGGTGGCGGTGTCATAAAGCCAGAGATGGGTCATGCTGAGATAATCGCTGCTCTCGCTGCCGCAGTAGGCGAGCTTGCGGCCGTCCGGCGACCAGGCCGCAAAGGTATTGCCCATTCCCTTGGGGGTGAGGATCTCCCCCTCGACGCGATGGGAATCGATCACCGCCAGGCGCTGACGATAATAGCGCCCCATCTCCTCCTGCCACTCCCTGTAGAGGACCTCGCCCCCCCTGCCTGTCGCCGCCCTGATAGCACTCTCGGCCGTGAAGGCCAGCGGCCGCGAGAGGCCGTCCGCGAGTTTTTGCAGGGCCTCCTGGCCATGCTGGCGTACAATATAGCGGATGAGGGCATAGCCGCTGTTGTAGGTGCGCTCGTTGCCGAGGCTGTTCTTGCCAAAAACCCCCATTTCGTCATAGGTCAGCTGCTCACCGGCCACAACCGCCGTACGGATGAGCATATCGCGATGGCTGTCCCACAGGTCGTACTGCAGCCCGGGAGTCTGGATCTGGGCCATCCCCTCCGCCATCCACATCGGCACCGAGGTCATGGCCACCGGATAAGAGGCGATGACGTTGGGATAACCATAGAGCACATCGTCGCGCTTCTCCGGCTCATAGCCGAAGGCCTGCAGGTAAAAGGCGGGGATTTTGCGCGGCAGCTTGCGCGCGGCCCCGAGGGAGATCATGTGGGAAAACTCGTGGGTGACGACATTGCGCAGCCAATCGTGGGTGCCGCGCAGAATGAAGGTCATCTGCGGCGCCCAGATCTCCACCTTGTTGTCATAATAGTAGGCGGCGCCGTTGGAGTTGTCGTCGTAATCCTTGATGATGAAATGGATGGCGCCGTCCGGACGGTAGTTATAGAGACTGGTAATGGGTTCGTAGATCTCTTCCGCCACCTTGGCGACGATGCGGGCGGTGCGTTCGGCCCCCTCATGAAAATGGACCTGAAAATGGTCAGTCCTGAGGGTGTACCAATCCAGTTCGGGATGGTTGATCGGCTCCTCCTGGGCATGGAGGATTGGCGCAGCGTAGCAGCAAAAGACAAGAATGAATCCCGTCCATCGCAAGAAATATCGTAATTTACTCCATCTCATAAAAGAGTAGATCCTGGCATAATTCGTAAACTCGGCGTGCAGGAGCGTCCTTTCCTGATCAGCGGACAGGAAAGCCAGCTTGCGTCTCTGGATTAACCGCATCAATGTGTGACAGCAATTTTGATGATCTCGAAACGGCTATCACTCCCGGACTGGGCAGTCACCCGGGCGAAATAGACCCCGCTCTGCACCTTGCTCACCTCCCAGGCCATTTCGTGGTCGCCGGGAAGCAGATTTTCGCGCGAAAGTTCCCCGACAAGGTTGCCGGCGAGGTCAAAAATGCGGACGAGGACCCGTTCGACAGGGCGGGCGAGGCTGAAGCGGATATTGGCGGCGCCTTCGGTCACCGGGTTGGGATACGCAAAGACTTTTTTCGCGGGCATAAGATCTGAACCCGGAACCGGGGTCACGGAGGCGCCCGCCAGTGCGAAGGCGCGCTGCGCTCCGCCCGCCTCTCCCCACACCGTGCAGGTGCTCCTTGCGGTGCCGAGGTCCCAGAGGTTGAGGCTGCCGTTCTTCCCGGCGGCGGCCATTTCGAGGATGCCGTCGCCATCCACATCCCCGAGGAGCAGGGCGCTCTCAGCCGATATTCCGCCGCTGAGGGGAAATCCCGGCTGACGCTCGCCGTGCTGGTTGAAGGCTTGAACCAGACCGTCATCGCCGGCGAAGGCGAGCCAGGCCTCGCTGTTGTCCAGCCGGCGCAGGAAGAGCGGGCTGCCCGGCTTGCCGGTGCTATCACTGACGGCTGAAACGGCCGGATAGTTAAGGGTCATGGCGCCGGTGTACTCGAAAACGGCAGCGCCCTCGCGCGCCACGCAGATGATCTCGGGCAGACCGTCGAGATCGATATCCCCGAGCGCCGGCGCGGTGATTCCGCTCAAGGCGACCGGCGGCTGATAGCCACCCTGAAAGACGCCGTCGATGGAATACCTCGCCAGGGCCCCCTCCCTACCGACCAGGGCGATCTCATAGCCCGGCACTCCATCAAAATCGGCAATCAGGGGCTGGGCGGAAGTCAGGCTGCTCCCTTTCTGCCAGACCAGGGTCAGGGGATCGAGGCGCAGGGCGGTGATCAGGCCGTCGTCGCAGGCGGCCACGATCAGGCCATCAGGAGAAACGGCCAGGCCGGAGACGGCGGAACCATTGCCTTCGAGGCTTGCGGCTACAGTCAGGGAGCCGCTGACGGGGTCAATACGGATGGCTGAAATTCTGCCGCGGCTGCTGCCGATTATGAGGGCGGGATCGGCACCCCCGGTCAAAGCGATGCGCATCGAGAGCGAATCGCCCATGGGGTAAATGCCGCGCAAATCCAGTAGCCCGGGCGCCGAGGCCCTGGGCAAAAGATCGTAGGCCAGAATATCCCCGCCGGCCGAAAAGTAGTAGAGTTCCTCCCGTCCGTTCCGGTCAAGATCGGCGAAAAGAGGGGCGGAAGCCGGCGCGGCCAGAGGCCAGGCGATGACGTGGTTGCCTTCGGCGAAGGGTTTGGTGCCATCGCCGCGCCAGCCGTAGAGCCGGCCGTCGCAGGTGGCTGCGACCAGCAGGCCGCTCTCGCCGGCCGGGCCGGGCAGCAAGGCCAGGGAGGAAGGAACGAGGTTTTCACCCGCCGCCTCGAGGCGCGGGAAGCCGGGCTGAATGAGGCCGGAGCTGATGCGCAGGGTCATCACCGTGTCCGGAGGGGAAAACTGGTCGAGGCGGATCCGGGTGACGGCACCGCTGTAGGCCCCGCTGTTGGGAATGGAGGCCTCCGAGAAGACGACCTTATCGCTCTCATTGACGATCTTGTGGGATTCGTTGCCGGCCCACCAGGGGTCCCACCAGTCGCCGCTTTCGGTGCCGTAGCCGGCATCGAGAAAACTGTAAATATAGCCGATATCCTGGGCGCCGTCGCACTCGACCAGGTCGACGCCGCGATGGTCGCGGTTGTTGTTGACGGTGTTGGCGGTGAGGTTGGCGGCGATCACCTCCTCATCGACATGCCAGATGAGGAGGCCCGAGCCGGGCAGGCCGAAATCGTACTCGTCAATCCGCGTGAGCACGCCGATTCCGGATGGAGCGACGACGCGGCCGGTGGAGTCGAACTCCGCCTTGCGCCCGTTCTCATCGCGGCCGATGGTGATACGGTCGCGGTTGGGGTCACGCTGACGGTTCTCGATGAGATAATACTCGCTTGAGGTCACCGGCACCTTGAGAATGCGGGGTACAGAGCTGGTACGGGAGCTGCCGATGCGGGCTTCCGTAGCGCTCTGAACGGTGAGCGCCTCGTCCCAGCCCATATAGATCTTTTCCCAGGCGCTGGGCTCGGCTGGAATGAAGCCCTGAAAATTATAGGAGCCCTGGTCCATCAGCCCCCAGGAGCCGATGCCGGCGCGGCCGCTCTCGGTATCGAAGAGGCTGGGCATGCCGATCTGGCTGCCGAAAAGCAGGGTCATGGTGCCGAGCAGCCCGAGAGTGTAGGATTCCTGGTTCTGGGTTTCGGGCAGAATGATACCGTCCCGCAGATAGACCCCGCCCAGGCACTCGATGCCCTTGAAAGTGGCGGGATCCTGGCCCAGTCCGGCGGCCAGCGAGGGGGCATCCATATAGACCGACTGGATATCGTAGGGTGTGGTGTCGAAATCGAAGGCGAAATCCTGGCCCACCCCCGCATGAAAGACCATCAGATAATCATAGCGGCTGAAATCGATCCCGCCCCCGGCCGCAGCCAGCTGCACGGCGTCGCGGAGAAGCTCGGCCCAGCGCTGCTGCTGTTTCTTTTCGTCTTCCTGTCCGCTGTAATAAACCATGTCGTGGGCGAGCTGGTAGGCCTCGGTCGCGGCTTCGGGAAAGACCTCCCCCGTCACCCGCAGCCGGTTCCCGGAGACACGGGAGAAATAGCTGTCCAGGGCGAGAAGCTGGTGCTGAAAATAGCTGCGGTCATGGGGAGAACGGTCGAGGGAATAGGTGGTCGAGGTGCCATAGTCGAAACGGCCTGTGCCGGTCGTGGTCGCCACCTGATCCTGGACGAACTCGACACGTAAAGCAAGGACGTGCAGCAGGGAATCGCTCGCACTGCGGCTGGAGAATCCGCGCGCGCCATCGAGCCTGGCGGCGGCTTGACGGGGGGCAGCGCCAATGATGAGGGGCGTGACGAGGCCCAGTAAGAGAAGCAGGGTGATCAGAGAGCGTCTTTGCATGGGGCGACCCGGTAAAAGACAGTGAGAGCAGGGTATTATAGTGCGAAGGGCAAAAGCTTTGACAAACTTTTGCCCTTCCGCGGATTGAACAAGGGAATGGCTAGAAGCCGATGCTCAGCGAAAAGCGCATGGTGTTGGCCAGCGGATGGCCCTCATCGGCGGAGACATAGCTGAAATCGAAACGGTAGAGATTGTAGGCGATGCCGGCACCGAGGCTGAAATAATCCACCTTGCCATCCTGGTCCCAATAATAACCGGCGCGCAATGCAAAGAGGTCGTTGTACCAGTACTCGGCGCCGCCGCTGACGATCCCCTTGAAGACATTCTCGGTGGTGGTGTCTTTTTCACTGATGGTCTTTTTCTCTTCAAACCAGGGCGAGGTGAAGATGGCCTTGTAAAAGGGATCCGAGGTGCCATCCGAATAGCGCTTTACCATGGTCTTGTTGACATCGGCAACGAAAGTCAGCTTGTTGTATTTATTGTTGATGGCATGAGCGGCGAATCCGACTCGGAGGTTGGTCGGCAGCGGATCAGCCTGGGCGGCGTCAATGTAGGTGATCTTGGGACCCATATTGGAGAGGTTGGCGCCGACACTGAAACGGCTGGAGACCTTGTACAGGGTGGCGAGGTCAAAGCCGAAAGCACTGGCACGGCCATCCCCCTCTTCGGAACCTGCACCAAAGGGGGAGAGATTCGACTGGATGAAACGCGCGCCGAGGCCGACAGCCCACTTTTCGCTCAGCTGGGTGCCGTAGGTGAGTGAAACGGCGTATTCGTTGCTCGAGAACTCGCCGATGGGATCGGGACCCGATTCATCGGTGCGCGATTGCGTGCCCAGATTGAGGTAGGTCACGTTGATGCCGATGGTGCCGATGTTCTCGAAATGATGACGATAGGCGCCGAACTCATAAAAGAGATCCGTGCCGAGCTGGGGGAGCCAGTTGGTGTGCATCAGCGTGATCTCCTTGCCGCGCTGAAAGCCGAGGCCGGCCGGATTGTAATAGACCGCCGTGGCATCGTCGGCCAGAGCGACAAAGGCCTCGCCCATGCCTGCAGCGCGGGCGCCGGGCGAAATCTGCAAAAAGAGCACTGCGGATTCACTTACGGCGAGCGCGGGAACGACAGAGGCCAGTACGACAACCGCTGCGATCAGGGATTTAAAAACGTTTTTCATGACAACCTCCTGGTGAAGACGATATCTGATCCTGAATTGAGTCCAAAAAAAATCCGAATGCCGGGCTTTTGATGATAGCTTCTCGCCGAACGACATTCGGAAAAGTAAAAAGCAAGAAGCCTATACAGAGATTCGTTAAAGCGCTCGCACAGCTAATTTTTGAGCGGATGCGTAGTCAAAAATTATGGAAATCTTTAACGAACGGGTATAGGCTCGCTCCTGTATGTTCTAACTCTGTTACGGTGTTAAAAGTTAACAACGAAAATAGAAATTTGCAAGCACTTTTTTCAGTACAGATGACAATACAATAATCATACCAGAAGAGATGCTTCCAAGGCTGCAGAGTCCAGTGTATCCTTATAATTTGTTTATTATAGCTTTACAAGATATCTCTCTGCCGTCGCATGGTCACCCCTCTGCATCGGAGTGTCTCAAAATTGAAACAGCCGCATGACTTTCGGTCACATACACCGGATATAACCCGAAGAGAGGGGCTTTTGTTCCCGTCAAAACTGGCGTTTCAGCCCTGGCGCCAAAGCCCCCCTTCCAGTGCGGGTGGGGGTCCGCTTACCCGACCAGCTGCTTGTAGGCATCCGCCTTGAGCAGGTTCGCCAGCTCCCCGGCCGAGGAGAGGCGGACCTTGACCATCCATCCTTCGCCATAGGGATCCTTGTTGACGGTCTCGGGGGCGTCTGTCAGCAGGGGATTGACCTCGACCACCTCACCGGAGGCCGGCGCAAAGAGGTCAGAGACCGCCTTGACCGCTTCGATGGTGCCAAAGGCGTCGGCCTGCTTGACGGCCGTGCCCACCGCCGGCAGCTCGACAAATACGACATCGCCCAGCTCGCCCTGGGCGTAATCGGTGATGCCGACCACGGCGACGTCGCCCTCGACGCGAACCCATTCATGTTCATTGGTGTACAGGAGATCTTCAGGGACTGTCATGGTTTTCCTCCGTTGGTTTTCAGGATGAACTGTTCGATGTAACTGGTGTTGATATTGCCGGAACGAAAATTCTCTTCGCTGAGGATCTGTTTGTGCAGGGGGATGGTGGTGAAAATACCCTCGACGATGAACTCATCCAGAGCGCGCTGCATCCGAATGATCGCCTCCTCCCGGGTCGGGGCGTGGACGATCAGCTTGGCGATCAGGGAGTCATAATTGGGCGGCAGCAGATACTGGGCATAGGCGTGGGTGTCGACGCGCACCCCCATCCCGCCCGGTACGTGCAGGCTGGTGATCGTGCCCGGCGAAGGGCGGAAGCCGTGGGCCGGATCTTCTGCATTGATCCGGCACTCGAGGGCATGGCCGCGCATCTTCCAGAAGCGCAGATCGGCGCGCAGCCGGGCCCCGGCGGCGAGGCGGATCTGCTCCTTGACGAGATCTAGCCCGAAAACCATCTCCGTGACCGGATGTTCGACCTGGATGCGGGTGTTCATCTCCATGAAATAAAAATGGCCACGGTTGTCGAGCAGAAACTCGATCGTCCCGGCGCTGCTGTAATGAACCCGTTTGGCCCCCTTGACAGCGGCCGCGCTCATCTCGCGGCGAAGCCGCGGGGTGACCACGGGCGAGGGGCTCTCCTCGATCAGCTTCTGATGCTTGCGCTGCACCGAGCATTCACGCTCGCCCAGGGCGACGACATTGCCGTAGACATCACCAAGAAGCTGCACCTCGATATGGCGAGGCGACTCGAAATACTTTTCGATATAGAGATCGGCATTGCTGAAGGCGGCCCTGGCCTCGCTCTGGGCGGTATTATAGGCATTGGCCAGCTCGTGGGCGAAGCGCACCACGCGCATGCCGCGCCCTCCGCCGCCCGCCACCGCCTTGATGATGACCGGATAGCCGATCCGCGCCGCCACCTCCGCTGCCGCCTTGACGCTGTGAACGGTGCCGTCAGAGCCGGGAATTACCGGCACCCCTGCGCTGCGCATGGTCTCCTTGGCGCGGGCCTTGTCCCCCATCAGGGAGATCACCTCCGGGGTCGGACCGATGAAAACAATTCCGCAGGAGGTGCAAATGTCCGCAAAATGGGCATTCTCGGCCAGAAAGCCGTAGCCCGGGTGGATGGCCTCGGCGTTGGTGATCTCGGCGGCGCTGATGAGATGGGGAATGTTCAGATAGCTCTTGGGGCTGGGGGCGGGACCGATGCAGACCGCCTCATCCGCAAAGCGGATGTGCAGGCTGTTGGCATCCGCCTCGCTGTATACCGCCACCGTGGCGATGCCAAGTTCCTTGCAGGCGCGGATGATACGCAGGGCGATCTCACCGCGGTTGGCTATGAGGATTTTCTTGAACAAATAGTTCCCTGATTAATGGTCAGAACCGGTCAGACATCCCCGGTCAGGAAGCAGGTTCCACCAGAAATAGAGGCTGATTGTATTCCACAGGCTGGCCGTTCTGGGCCAGTATCCTGACGATTCTGCCGCTGCACTCCGCCTCGATCTCGTTCATCAGTTTCATCGCCTCGATGATGCAGAGCACCTTGCCGGGCTCGACCGCGTCGCCCTCGCGTATGTAGGGATCAGCCTCCGGTGCGGGCGCGCGATAAAAAGTCCCCACCATGGGCGCCTTGATCTCGACCAGGTTGCCCGGATTATCCGCCGGCGCTGGAGTCATCGCGGCAGGGGTGTGATGGGGCAGCGGGGTTACCGCTGGCTGCGAAGCCGCGGTCACGATCTCGATGCCAGTACTTCGTCCGCTGCCCGTCCCAACGATCCCCTTGCTGATGCGGACCTTGCGCCCCCACCAGTAGGTGATTTCCAGCTCGCCGATCTGGCTCTCTTCCACTATTTTAACCAGTTCCCTGATCTCTCTGGCACGCATGCATACTCCTCTTGGTTGGTCGCGGGGCTATCGCACCCGTTCGACATAGCTCTCCGTGCGGGTATCGATCCTGAGCTTCTCGCCCTCTTCGATAAAGAGGGGAACAAGCACGGTGCCGCCGGTCTCGAGGACCGCTTTCTTGGTCGCGCCGGAGACGGTATCCCCGCGCACCCCGGGCTCCGTCGAGGTCACCACCAGCTCGACGAAATTGGGCATTTCGACGCCGATGGGATTTTCGCGATGGAGCAGGACGGTCACCGTCGCGCTCTCCTTCAAAAAACCGACGCTGGAGCCCAGCATCGCCGCCGGCACGCTGTGCTGCTCATAGGTCTCGTTGTCCATGAGCAGCAGGCTGTCACCTTCACGATAAAGATACTGCATGGGCCGCCGCTCGAGCACGGCCTCATCCACCTTGTCGCCGCCGCGGAAGGTCTTTTCGAGGATGCGTCCGGTCTTGAGGTTGCGCAGTCGGGTGCGGACATAGGAGCCGCCGCGTCCCATCTTGAAGTGCTGGAACTCGAGCACTGCGCAGAGTTCACCCTCCAGTTCGATCACATATCCGGTCCTGAAATCAGCTGTTGTTGCCATATTTTTGTCGTTCAACTCCGTTCAGAATTCAATTCAACTGCTCAACCCCTCTTTTCCAGCAGGGCCTTGCGCTCTTCCTGCAGCAGGGCCATGATACCGCGGGGATCGGCGCGCCCCTGCAGGCTCTGCAGGATCACCCCGGTGAAAAAGCCGGCCAGCTTGTCCTTTCCCCCCAGCCAGGCCTCGGTTTCGTCGGGATGGCTGGTCAGGGCCTCCCGTACCACCATGCGCAGCTGGTCAGTGTCGTGGATCTGGGCCCCCGCCTCTCGTTCGATCGCCTCGGCCGGGGAAAGCCCGTTCTCAAGCCCCTCCGCGAAGATTCTGCGCGCCGCCTGTTGATGGATCCGGCCCCGGCTCAGCGAATCCAGGAGCACAGCGAGGTGTTCCGGGGTCATTTTGAGCTCCAGGACTGAGCAGCCGCGCGCATTGCTGGCACGCATCACCTCGCCCATGACCCAGTTGCTGGCCAGTTTTTTATCCTCGATGCGGGCGGCGAGACGCTCGAAATAGTCGGCCACCCCCGGATCTCCGGTCAGAAGCCCGGCGTCATAAGCCGGCAGGCCGAACTCACGCTCATAGCGCGCCTTGCGCGCCTCGGGGAGCTCGGGCATCTGCCGTCGCAGCTCCTCGACCCACTCCCCGCTGATAGCCACCGGCATGAGGTCGGGTTCGGGAAAATAACGGTAATCATGGGCCTCCTCCTTGCTGCGCATGGGCTCGGCCATGCCCCGCGCCGGGTCCCAGAGCAGGGTCTGCTGCTCGATCCGGCCCCCGGCGGCCAGCAACGCCCCCTGCCTTGCGATCTCGAAGGCGAGGGCGCGCTCGACGTGGCGGAAGGAGTTCATGTTCTTGAGCTCGGTCTTGACCCCCAAACCGTCACTTCCGGCGGGCCGGAGGGAGATATTGGCATCGCAGCGCAGGCTGCCCTCCTCCATATTGCCGCTGCTGATGCCAAGGTAGCGCACGAGCTGGCGCAGCCGCTGCATAAAATCGGCAGCCTCGGCGGGTGAGCGCAGATCGGGTTCCGTCACCAGCTCGAGCAGGGGGACGCCGCAGCGGTTGAGATCGAGCAGGGTTTCATCCTCGGCCACAAAGGCCTCGGCATGGATCGACCGGCCTGCATCATCTTCAAGATGGATGCGCCGGATGCGAATAGCCCGCTGCGCATCGCCCTCGCTTGTCACGGTCATGCCCCCATCGGAGGCAAAGGGCTGATCAAACTGGGAGATCTGGTAGCCCTTGGGCAGATCCGGATAAAAATAGTTCTTGCGGGCGAAGAGCGAAACCGGATTGATCCGGCAGCCGGTGGCCAGGGCGAGCCTCGCGGCCGAGGCAAGCACCTTTTCGTTCAGCACCGGCAGCGCCCCCGGCAGCCCCAGGCAGACCGGACAGACCTGACTGTTGGCCTCCGCTCCGAACTGGACGCTGCAGCCGCAAAAGATCTTGCTCCTGGTCTGCAGCTGGATGTGCACCTCCAGCCCGATCACCACCTCAAAGGGGGCGCTGACCAGACCGGGCTTGCTGCGGCTGCTCGCTCCCGTCCCGTTCATGAGGCCTCTGCAAAGGCACGGGCCGGGGCGTGACCCTTTTCGAGGTGGTGGCCGGCAGCCAGCAGCAGCGGCTCCGAAAATGCGGGGCCGATGAGCTGGGCCCCGATCGGGAGCCCGGCGCTGTCTCGGCCGCAGGGCAAGGCCAGGGCCGGCAGCCCCGCCATGTTGACCGAGACGGTGAAGATATCGGAGAGATACATGGCAAGGGGATCGCCCGCCTTTTCGCCGATCCGGAATGCCGTGGTCGGGCAAACCGGCGTCAGCAGCAGATCGCAGGTCCGAAAGGCCTCGGCAAAATCGCGCTGCAGCAGGGTACGCACCTTCTGGGCCTTGCCGTAATAAGCCTCATAATAGCCGCTCGAGAGCACAAAAGTCCCGAGCATGATACGCCGCTTGACCTCCACGCCAAAACCCTCGCTGCGTGACAGGGTGTACATCTCCTCCAACGCCGCCGCGGCCGGGCTGCGGCGGCCATAGCGAGCCCCGTCGAAACGCGCCAGATTGGCAGAGGCCTCGGCATCGGCGATGATGTAATAGGCGGCGATGGCATAGCCGCTATGCGGCAGCGAGACCGGCACCAGTTCGGCGCCCTCCCGCCTGAGAAAGGCGGCGCACTCCTCCACAGCGGCGCGCACGGCGCTCTCCATCCCTGCCTGCGGGAAAAACTCCCGGGGAAGACCGATGCGCAGCCCCTTGAGATCGCGCGTCAGGGATGCCGCATAGTCCGGAACCGGCGCCATGCTGCTGGTGGCATCGGCGGGATCATACCCCGCCATGACCTGCAGGAGCTCGGCGCAGTCCGCAACCGAACGCCCCATGGGGCCGATCTGGTCGAGGGAAGAGGCAAAGGCAACCAGGCCATAGCGGGAAACGCGCCCCCAGGTCGGTTTGAGGCCGACAACACCGCAGAAAGAGGCGGGTTGGCGGATGGAGCCCCCCGTATCACTGCCGAGAGCGGCGGTGCAGAGGCCGGCGGCAACCGCCGCAGCCGAGCCGCCTGAGGAGCCTCCGGGCACGCGCCCGGGATCGGCCGGCAGGCGCACCCCACCATAGGCCGAATTCTCGGTCGATGAGCCCATGGCGAACTCATCCATGTTGGTCTTGCCGAGAAAGATGGCATCCTCCTCGGCCAGCCTTTTCAGCACGGTGGCGGAGAAGGGCGACTGGTAGCCCGCCAGCATGCGCGAAGCGCAGGTGGTCGGGCCGCTGCTCCAGACGATGTTGTCCTTGACGCCAAGAAAGAGGCCCGCAAGCCGGCCGGCAGTGCCCCGGGTCCGTTTGCGGTCAACGGCTGCCGCTTGTTCGAGCGCCTTCTCCGCAAAAACAGAAATAAAGGCGTTCAAATGAGCGCCTTTATCAATGTGCTGCAAATATGTTTCGGCCAGGCTCGTACAACTGATCGACCCGGCGGCGAGAAGGGGCTTGATGGATTGAAAATCGACGCTACCGGTATGCAAAAGCATTATCCTTGCAGGTGGATGAGGCGGCTATTCCTGCTTGTTTTCCTTCGGGCCGACTTCGCCCCGCGAAGCGGATTGCGAGCTGGTATCCTGGACTTCATTTGCGGCCTTTTTAAACTCGCGCAGGCCTTGCCCCATCCCTCTGGCCAGCTCGGGGATCTTTTTTGCCCCAAAGAGCAGCACCAGGATGAGGATGATAATTACCCATTCAGTCGGGCCAACGCCCATAACAACCTCCAGATACGCTGTGATAAAATACTATTTGCGCAGCTCGTCAGTAAGGTCAAGCTCCCGCTTGACATCATCAGTGGCTTTTTTCAGCTCGCGCATGGCTTTGCCAAGACCCCGTGCCAGTTCCGGCAGCTGTTTGGAGCCGAAGAGTATCAAGGCGACGAGAATAATCACGAACATCTCGTCGACACCTACACCGGGCAGCATGAGATCCTCCCAGAAGAGAATAGAGAAATATAGAGCACCAACTGATCAGAAGCAAGTAAAATTGTTCAGGCGAACCAGCGCAGGATGTAAGCCGCAATGATAATACCGATCACGCCGATGATGTTGAGGTGAAAGGTGAAGCCGATTGTGAACGAGAGAATGACCAGATTGACCGCCACCGGGCTGAAGCCGATGCTGGCGGATTTGATTAGAAAATCCTTGACCACTCCCTCTGGCAGGATCACCCCGATGGCCTCACCCAGGGTCGAGCCAATCAGAGCCCCCAACACCACGGCGATCAGGATCATCCCGATCGAGAATTTTCTTTTAATGCGGTATCTGTCCTTGGATAACACGGATTCCTCCTCCCCCTCACCGTTAGGATTTCAGATCGGATTCTTTGGGGATCAGGGTAATCTCCCCATCATCTTCGTTGCGCATCAGTGAGAAGACCGACCGGCAGATGCCGGCCAGGATGTAGAAAATCATGAAGGGAAAGAGCACATAATCGGGATAAACGAGAAAGAGCGCTGTGATGACGAAAAAGAGGATGAGCTTGAGGCGGTTAAAGCCCCTCTCCCTGATCGAGAAGCGCGGCATGCCCTCGTAGCGGATGGTGCTGGCCATGAGCAGGCTTACGACCGGGACCAGGCCGATCAGCATGCGCAGCAGCAGATCCCACTGCACGCTTTGATAGAGGATGACACAGCTGGCAAGGGTGACCCCCGCCATGGGGGCGGGCAAGCCAAGATAGTCGCTCTTCTTGCCCTCGGAGAGCGTGAAGACATTGAAGCGAGCCAGGCGGAAGGCGGCGAAGAGAACGGGAAAAAAGGCAAGGATCAGTCCGACCGGAGGGTGCAGGCTCTTGAGCTGGATGGTGTAGACCAGCACGGCCGGCGCCAGTCCGGAGGAGATGACGTCGCCCAGGCTGTCCATTTGCAGCCCGAACTCGTTGCTCTGGCCGGTCGCCCGGGCGATGCGTCCATCCAGGGCATCAAAGACTGCAGCAAAAAAGATCAGCCAGGCGGCGGTGGTATAGTTGCCCTCGATGGTCTGGAGGACCGAAAGAAACCCGCAGAAAATATTCAACGCAGTGAAGAGATTGGGCACATTGATGTAGGTGCGCTGCCTGGGTGTCCGCTTTTTCTTGATATTCATTTCACTGTTTGATCATCTCCTCCCCCGAAACGATCAATCTCCTGGTTTATTATCGTCACCAATGCCGGTCGCCCCGGTTTGGGGCTGCTCTGGTCGCCGGACCTGCTGCGGTTTGATCCGCCCCGCCTCAGGCTGAAAAAATTCTGCTCTTCACCTGGGCAAGGTTCTCCGCTACGCGGGGATTATCGCCGTCGAGGATGCCCAATTCGGGATAGCGCAAGTCGATGGTGCGCACCGTATTCAGGCTGATCTCATCGGCGAGGAGGAGCCGGTTCTGGTGGCGTCCGAATTCGAGCCGGAGGTCGACAAGCTGGAATTCCCGGCGGCGCAGGAATGCCTTGAGCACCGCATTACTCTTGGAGGCCAACCGGTGCATCTCCTTGATTTCCAAAGAAGTGGCATGGCCGAAGGAGACCACGTGGTCCTCGTTGATCATCGGATCATCCCGCTCCTCATCCTTGAGGTAATACTCGATGATCGGGCATTCGAGCTCCTTGCCCTCTTTCATGCCGTAGCTCTTGACCAGCTTGCCCGCTACGACATTGTGCACCATCACCACCACGGGGATCATGTTGAGCCTCTTGACCAGGATCTCCTTGTCCGAAAGCTCGCGGACCAGGTGAGTGCCGATGTGGTAGCTCTCGAGCAGCCGGAAAAGATAGACCGAGAGCTGCTTGTTCATCATCCCCTTGCCCCGGATGTGGGTCGGCTTGGAGCCGGAAAGTGCGACGGCATCATCCTTGAACTCCAGGATGAGTTCGGATTCGTGTTCGCCTTCGTAAACCTTCTTGGTTTTACCCTCGTAGATTTTTTTCTTTTTCAAGCGTCTCTCCTCTTCACAGTCTGGCAGCAGCAAGTAGTTGGATTGTCATTCGGAGATACCCACTCTACGGAAAATCTCATCAACGTGTTTCAAACCGACCTGCTCATTGAAACAGGATTCAACCTCTGCGGCGGTGAGGAGCTCCAGGACACGCGCATCCCCGAGCAGGATCTCTCTGAAATCCCCGTCCTCATGGTAACAGCGCATGGCATCCTCCTGGACAATCCGGTAGGCATATTCGCGGCTCATCCCCTTGCCTGTCAAAGCCAATAACACCGGCTGGGAGAAGATTAATCCCCCGGTGAGGCGCAGATTGCGGATCATTCTTTCCGGATAGACCACCAGTCCCTCAACGATGCGCGCCAGCCGGTGAAGCATGTAATCGAGCAGGATGCAGCTGTCGGGGAAGATGATCCGTTCCACCGAGGAGTGGCTGATATCCCGCTCATGCCAGAGGGCGATGTTTTCCAGGGCCGCAAGGGCATTGGTGCGCAGCAGGCGGGCGAGTCCGGCGATATTCTCGCTGCCGATGGGATTGCGCTTGTGCGGCATCGCCGAGGAGCCCTTCTGACCGGCGCTAAAGGGCTCTTCCGCCTCCAGGACCTCGGTGCGCTGCAGATGACGGATCTCCACGGCGATTTTTTCCAGGGTCGCTCCGCACAGGGCGAGGACGCTCTGGAACTGGGCGTGGATATCGCGCTGGATGATCTGGGTGGTGACCGGCGCGGGCCGCAGCCCGAGGCGGGCACAGGCGCTCACCTCCACCCTGGGATCGATATAGGCAAAGGTTCCGATTGCACCCGAGATCATGCCCACACCCGCGGCCTCCAGGGCGCTCTCCAACCGCTCCAGATTGCGCCCCATCTCGTCGTACCAGAGGGCGAACTTGAGTCCGAAGCTGCTGGGTTCGGCATGGATGCCGTGGCTGCGGCCTATACAAACAGTGTCGCGGTGCTTTAAAGCCTGCCGGGCCAGAATGGCGCGGAATTCCCGCATCCCTTCGAGCAGGAGAGCCCCCGCCTCCTGGATATTCAGGGCCAGAGCGGTATCGAGCAGGTCCGACGAGGTCATGCCGAGATGGATATGGCGCGCCTCATCTCCAACCCTCTCGGAGAGGGCAGTCAGGAAGGCGATGACGTCGTGCCTGACCTCGGCCTCGATCTGCTCGATACGGGCGATGGAAAATCCGGCCCTGGCCTTGATGGCCTCCACGGCAGCCGCAGGGATGGCGCCCAGCTCGGCCTGGGCCTCGCAGACGGCGATCTCCACCCTCAGCCAGGTCTCGTACTTGTGCTCGTCGCTCCAGATGGCGGCCATCTCCGGCCTGGCATAACGCTTGATCATCGGCCCTCTCCTTTCACACCGCCGGCGCGGTATTCCAGCTTGATGGTGAGGTTCAGATATCTGCGGCCGCGAAAAACCCTGAAAACCAGATTATCCCCCCGCTTGAGATCGAGGCCGTCGATGATCCGCTTGACATCCTCGAAGCTTTCCACCTCCCTGCCGTTGATGCCCATGATGACATCGCCGATCTCAAAGCCCCCGCGGGCGGCCGGACTTGCCGCTTCCACCTCGGAGACGATGACCCCGTGCACGCTCCTGAGGCCGAGATGGCGCGCCGTCATCAGGGACATCGCCTCGTAGCGCAGGCCGGTATACCAGCGCCGCTCCACTGCGCCGTAATTGATGAGATCGTCCAGTATGCGTTTGACGCGGTTGATCGGCAGGGCGAAGCCGAGACCAATGTTGGTGCCGTTGCCCGAGAGAATCCAGGTATTGATCCCGATCACCTCGCCATAGCAGTTGACCAGGGGGCCGCCGCTGTTGCCGGCGTTAATAGCGGCATCGGTCTGGATCATGTCCTCCATGATGCGGTCGTCATCCTGCCGGCCGAAATCGCGATCCGTGGCGCTGATCACCCCGACCGTCACTGTGGCCTTGGAGCCGATGTCGAAAAGCCCGAAGGGATCCCCGAGGGCGATGGCCCATTCGCCGATGACGACATCGTCCGAGTCGCCAAACTGCACATAGGGGAAATCATTCCCCTCGATCTTGAGGATGGCGACATCGCTGACATAATCCTCACCCACCTTGCGGGCGATATACTGCTTCCCCCCGGTCCGGGTGACAATGATCTCTGTGGCATCCGCGACAACATGCTGATTGGTGAGGACGTATCCCTCGCGCGAGATGATAAAACCCGAGCCCAATCCCTTGACCCGCTTCTCCACCGGGTGGTCCCGGAAGAACTGCCGGAAAAAAGGATCATCATCAAAAGGGGTGCGCTGGTAAAAACGCTGCAGCTGGACGACATTGATGCCCACCACCGCCGGACTCACCTCTGCAACCGCGCGGGTGATGGCGTTGTGGCGCGTGTTGGAAATCACATCCTGGATATCGGCCTCGCGGTTGACGGCGGCGCCGCGGCGCTCCGCCTCATGCCACGGCTGCCTCTGCGCTGCTGCGGGACTGGTTAGGGACAAGATGGCCGTCACAAAGAGCAGGGCGATGCGGAGCCGGCCCCCGCCGGGGCCTGAGGAGCGGGGTCGAACGGTCATGGTGACTGATCCTGTGCTGGTGAGCCGGGCTGAAGGGCCTCCGGATATCCTTCTCATGAACGGGCCTTGACGCTCTCCCAATCCTTGAGAAACAGCTGAATGCCCGCATCGGTGAGGGGATGCTTGACCAGCTGCTCGATGACCTTGAGCGGGATGGTGGCGATATGGGCCCCCATCGTGGCGGCGTCGAGGACATGGAGGGGATTGCGGATGCTGGCCACGATGATCTCGGTCTGGAACTCATAATTGGCGTAGATGGAGAGAATCTGCTCGACCAGTTCCATGCCGACCTGGCCGGTGTCGTCGAGCCGTCCGACGAAGGGGCAGATGAATGAGGCCCCCGCCTTGGCGGCGAGCAGCGCCTGCAGCGGGCTGAAGATGAGGGTCACCAGGGTGCGGATCCCCTCGCTCTCGAGCACCTTCACCGCCATCAATCCCTCTTTGGTCACAGGAATTTTGATGACGATGTTCTTGGCGATCCCGGCGAGTTCACGTCCCTCGCGGAGAATCCCCTCGGTGTCGAGGCTGACCACCTCGGCGCAGACCGGACCGTCGATCAGGGCACAGATGGCGCGATAGATCTCATCAGGCTTGCCCGGTTCGCGCGCGATCAGGGTGGGGTTGGTGGTAACGCCGTCGGCGACGCCGAGGGCCTTGGCCCTCTTGATCTCTTCCAGATTGGCGGTATCGATAAAGAATTTCATAGTCACTCCTGTAAAGGGGGTTGTTTTTCTCCATAACAGACCTGGACCAGAAACAGGCCGTGGGGGGGCGCCGTGCGTCCTGCAGCGCGGCGGTCCGAGGCGGCGATGATCTGCGCCATAGCCGACGGCGCCAGGGCGCCCCGGCCGATCTCCACACTGGTGCCGACGATGATGCGCACCATGTTGTGGACGAAGCGGTTGGCGTGAATCTCGAAGGAGAGCCTCTCCCCCGAGGCCTGCCATTCTGCACGCAGCACAGTGCAGCGGTGGTGCGCCAGTCCGGAACCGGCCTGGCAGAAAGAGACAAAATCGTGATCACCCAACAGGGCGGCCGCAGCCTCCTGCATCGCCGCAAGGTCGAGCCTCAGCGGCAGGTGCCAGGTATAGAGCCGGCCGATGGCGAGTGGGCGGGTTGCGATCTGGTAGCGGTAGAGCCGGCTGATGGCGTCATAGCGGGCATGGAAAGCCTCCGGGACCTCCTCGGCAGCGAGGATGCGGACATCGCCGGGCAGCAAGGCGTTGGTGCCGCGCATAAAGACCTCAAGGGGCAGGGCGCTGGCGGTGCGGAAATTGATCACCTGCCCGAGGGCGTGGACACCGCTGTCGGTGCGTCCGGCGGCGATGATCCCGATCCTCTGACCGGTCAGCCGGCCGAGGGCTGATTCGATCTCGCCCTGCACCGACCTCTGCCCCGGCTGCAGCTGCCAGCCGCAAAAGCCGGAACCATCATATTCCAGTGTCAGTTTAATATTACGCACGGGCTCTAGAGTCCCATACAAAACGCCAGAATGACGAGCGAACCCGTTATCACCCCCCAATCAGCCCCGGTCAGACGCAGTTGAGCGTAGACCGTGCGGCCGTCGCCGCCTGTGTAACAGCGGGCATCCATCGCCAGGGCCAGCTCGTCCGCCCGCCGGAAGGCGGAGACGAAAAGGGGCACCATCAGCGGCAGGAGCCCGCGCACGCGATGACGAAGGGAGCCCGTGAAGCGGGCCCCGCGCGAGAGCTGGGCGTTGCGGATGCGCTGCGCCTCCTCAAGCAGGGTCGGGATGAAGCGCAGAGAGAGGGTCAGCATCAGGCTCAACTCGTGCGTCGGCACGCCCAGCCGCTTCAGCGGCCGCGAGACGCGCTCGAGGGCGTCGGTCAGCTCGATCGGCGAGGTGCAGAGGGTGAGCAGGGCGGCGTAGAGAATGAGCAGCGCCAGCCGCACCGCATAGATGCCGCCGAGCAGGGCCCCCTCCCTGGTCAGGGTGATCGAGGTGCCAGGCACAACCCAGAGGACGCGCCCGGAACTCCAGACCAGATGGATGATCCAGGTGAGTGCAAAGAGCCAGAGAAAGGGACGCAGATTTTTCAGCACCAGCGCATAGGGAATCCTGGCGATCCTGATCGCAAACAGGAAAAGCAGCGCCATCCCTGCAAGAATATAAATATTATAGGTTAATAGCAGCCCGGTCATCAGACTGAACGCCGCGAAAAGTTTGCTGCGCGGGTCCAGCCGATGGAGAAAAGAGTCAGCGGGATAGTATTGACCAAGGGTGATATCGTCGAGAAAGGCCATAATTAACTGTCTGGTTTAAAATGGGAATATACAGAATATGGGTGCTAAATACAATTAAAAAGTAAAACGGATTTGCTGGGGCTGAGTCCCGCTCAGGCGGCTCATGGCCGGGGCGGCGTGCGGGCAGACCGCATCATCTGACGCGAGCTGGCAAGTGCTGGCGATTTTTTGCTTGACCTTTTCTCAATTTATTGCTATGTTGGCAGGCTTTTGCGCCGGCCGCTCCGGTTCCGGGACGGTTCGGATCCGCTCTTTCACCCCACAGAACCTAAAAGGTGGTTCTCAATATGGCCGAAGCCAAGGCGGGGAGCCGGCAAACCCCGGCGGAAAACCTGCTAGACTATATCCCTCACCGGAATCTTCCCTGGGATGCAGCTGCGGATGGTCTGGTAACCCTGCGCGTGGCCAGGTTTTCCGGACGGCTGCTGCAGAAATATTTGATGCCCCATCTCAAACACCCCCACATCGCCGTGCATCTTGATGCTTTCGGCTCCTGGGTCTGGCAGCACATGGATGGCCGTCTCACCGTCCGGGAGATGGCCGCCGGCCTCGAGCAGGAATTCGGCGATAAAATCAAGCCGGTCCATCAGCGGCTCGGAAAATTCATCAACATGCTGGTTGAACGCTCCTATGTCACCCTGGTCAAGCCGGCGGGGCAGCGGACCGGACCCTCCGGCGCAGCCGGGGAGCAGCCGCGCCCATGACCAAGCTGGAAAAAGCAGCCCAGGCCGTCGTCGGCCGCGCCCTCGATATTCATAAGGATGAATCGGTCCTGATCATCGCCGACGAGCCCTTTCTCGATCTTGCCCGTCTGCTCTTTACGGCGGCGGAGAAACGGAGCCGCCACTCCCATCTGCTCCAGGTCTCGCAGTCCTACATCAGTAAACATGCCCTTTGCCCGGCGGTGGAACGGCTTATGCAGGAGATGAATGTCATCCTGGCCCTGACCTCATTTTCCATCTCCCACACCCCAGGCCGGCGCGAGGCCTGCCGCCGCGGCGCCCGTTTCATCACCATGCCCGCCATCACCAACGAAACCTTCGCCCGTATTGCCGACATGGATTTCACCCGCATCGGCCGCCTCAGCCGCAAGCTCGCGGACATTCTCACCATCGCCAAGGAGATCGAAATCAGCGCCCCGAATGGCACCCGCCTGCGCGTCGGAGCGGGCTCCGCGAAGGGCTATGCAGACACCGGTGAAGTCACCCGCCCGGGAGCTTTTTCGAATATGCCTGCCGGCGAGGCCTGCATGGCCCCGGAATCCGTCGGCACTGAGGGTGAACTGGTCGTCGACAGCGGCATGGGGGTGCAGCGCGATGACCGCGATCCCCTCCACCTCGCCATCCGTGAGGGCCGCTGCGTGCGCATCAGCGGGGGGGATCCCGCCCTGCGCCTGCGCCGCCGCCTCGCCGTCCACGGACCGGAGGCGCGTGTGGTCGCCGAATTCGGCATCGGCACCAATGACGCAGCCCGCCCCAGCGGCTACGCCCTCGAGGATGAAAAGGTGCTCGGCAACATCCACCTCGCCCTCGGCAACAATCTCTCCTTCGGCGGCACCAACGACGTACCCATCCATCTCGACGCCGTCGTCTACAAGGCGAGTGTGGTCATAGACGGCCGCAGGATCATCGACGGCGGCCGGATGGTTCTGGATTGAAGCGGAGATGAGGAGAGGCGCGGCGTTGCTTCCGCACCGCCCTCTTTAGACCAACTGCGGAGAAATCATGAAGATCTATATCACAGCGGACATGGAGGGGGTCAATGGCGTCGTGCTCCGTGAACACGTCGACCCGGCCTCCCGCGAATATGAGATGGCCCGGGGCTGGATGGTCGCCGAGGTCAATGCCGCGATCGAGGGAGCCGTCGCCGGAGGGGCCTCTGAGGTCATCGTCAACGACTCCCACAATAACATGGCCAATCTGCCCGCCGACAGGCTCCACCCCGCCGCCCGCCTGGTTTCCGGACCCGGCAAGCCCTTTTCGATGATGCAGGAAATCGACAGCTCCTTCGCCGGGGCTTTCTTCCTCGGCTACCACGCCGCCTTCGGCACACCCCTGGCCGTGCATGACCACACCTGGGCCTACTCCTACATCGAGGATATCCGCATCAACTCCATCCACATCGGGGAATTCGGCCTCAACGCCGGTCTGGCGGGCCATTACCGGGTTCCGCCCCTGCTCGTGACCGGCGACCGCGCCGTGGTCAACGAGGCGCGCGCCCTCGTGCCCGGCGTGGCCGCCGTCGCCGTCAAGGAGGGGCGCGGCCGCCTCTGCGCCCTTTGCGAGCCCTTCGAGCAAAGCCTCGCCGCCATCCGCGAACAGGCCACGGCTTCCGTACACAACCTCCCCAGCCACAAGCCCCTCATCTTCGCCGAACCCTTGACCCTGGAGGTCGATTTCCCCAAGGCCGAGATGGCCGAGACGGCCAGCCTCCTGCCCGGCAGCGAGCGCACCGCGGCGTGCACCATCGCCTGCCATCCCGGCGATTATCCCCAGCTCTATCGCTGCTTCCTCGCCCTGTTCAGACTGGCGAAAACGGCCTGATCCTCCTCAGATCCGCAATAAAAAAGCCAGGCCGCATCAGCGCAGCCTGGCTTTATCATATCCGGGGCAGCCCCCTAGAGGGCGAAAAAGCGCAGATAAAGATAGAGGTAGACCACCGGCGCCGTGATGGTCAGGCTGTCGAAACGGTCGAGGATGCCGCCGTGCCCAGGGATGAGACGGGAGGAGTCCTTCATCCCCGCATCCCGTTTGAACATCGACTCGAAGAGATCGCCGTACTGGCCGAGGCTGCCGCCGATGGCACCGATGACGAGAGCATCCTGCAGGAGCAGCCCCTTGACGAACCAGCCATGGCAGAGCCAGGCGGTGAGCAGGGCGAAGATAAAACCCAGCACCGTGCCCTCGATCGACTTGTTCGGGCTGATGCGGGGCATCAATTTGTGGCGGCCGAGATAGCTGCCGCCGACGTAGGCGGCGGTGTCGCAGATCCAGATGCTGAAGATGAGGACGAGGATCCAACCCCCAGCGGGCGAACTGTCGAGGCCGAAATGGGCGCCCGGGAGTTCGCGGATGAGGATGAAGCTGCCGAAGGCGAGGGGATAGTAGAGGGCGGCGAATGCTGTCACCGGCACCTCGAGGGTAGGGGAACCGCTGCCTCGATAGAGGGCTGAGAACTGCAGCCAGACGAAGAATGCCAGCACGATCGGCAGGATGAGGCGCACATCGAACCAGTAGAGGGAAAGCACCAGGGCGAGGGCGCAGATCAGGCCCGGGGCGTAATGGGCGCGGCTCCCCTTGGCGCGGGCGAGCCCGTAATACTCCCATACCGAGAGCACCACAACGAGGGTGACGAAGGCCAGCCACCACAACCCGCCCTGGAGGGCGGCGAGGACGATGAGGGGGCCGAAGATGAGGGCGACAAGGGCCCGGATCCCGAAAGATTTTAAGTTCAAGAAACCTCCATGGCATAATAGTTACAATTCGAATCAACCGTGAGGTCAGCGCGGCATCCGGATCACTCTCACCTCCACCTTGCCGCTGCCCCGCTCCGTCAATTCCAGATCCACGGCGGCCTGAAAGGAAAGATCGATGATGCGCCCAGCCACATAGGGCCCCCGGTCGTTGATGCGCACCTCGACGCTGCGGCCGTTGGCGAGGTTTCTGACCTCCACCAGGGTGCCGAAGGGCAGGCTGGGATGGGCGGCGGTCAACTTGCGCATGTCGTAGAGCTCTCCGCTGGCTGTCATGCGGCCGTGGAGCTCGTCGGCCATGAAAGAGGCGATGCCCGACTCGGGCTCACGCCAGCGCGCCGGCGAGGTTTCTGCAGACGAAACCGTCTCCCCCGCCCTGTCCGGCTGACCCTCCTCTTCCGGACCATAATCCGCTCCATCATTCCACCAGCGCGTGTTGGGATAGCAGGAGACAATCAGGGTGAAGAGCGAGCAAAAGAGCAGGGAGCGACGTTTCATGGTGCCCTCCGGTCAAAGCTGCAGGGAGCCGCGCAGCTGGGCGAGGTTCGCAAGCCCCTCCCGGCGGCAAAAATCCTCAAGCCCCTCGACCACCCGCAGGGCGGCGTCGGGATGGACAAAGCCGGCCGTGCCGATCTGGACGGCGGCGGCCCCGGCGATGATGAACTCGAGGGCATCCTCCGCTGTAGCGATCCCCCCGATCCCGATCACCGGGATGGAGACCCTCCTGACCAGCTCATAGACCCTGGCCAGAGCGACCGGCCGGATAGCCGGCCCGGAGAGCCCGCCGGTGACGGTGGAGAGCCGGGGTTTGCGGGTGCGGATGTCCACCGCCATCCCCACCAGGGTGTTGATCGCCGAGAGGGCATCGGCGCCCGCATCGGCGCAGGCGCGGCCGATTTCGCCGATTGAGGTGACATTGGGGGTCAACTTGGTGATCAGGGGGCGACGCGTCACCGCGCGCACCCTGGCGGTCACCTCCGCCGCAACCCGCGCATCGCTGCTGAAGGAGAGCCCTCCCTCCTTGACATTGGGACAGCTGTAGTTGAGTTCGTAAGCGGCGATGCCCTTCACCGCTTCGAGGGCCGCCACCACATCGGCGAACTCCTGGCTGCTGCGGCCGGCGACGTTGACGATCACGGCCGTGTGCAGCGACGACAGAAAGGGCCATTTTTCGAGCTTGAACTGCTCAACCCCGACATTAGGCAAACCAATGGAGTTGAGCATCCCGGCGGGGGTTTCGCAGATGCGCGGCGGCGGATTGCCCGGCCGCGGCTCCAGGGTGACCGTCTTGGTGACAATCCCCCCCAGGCGGTCGAGATCGAAAAAATCAGCGAATTCGCTGCCGTAACCGAAAGTCCCACTCGCAGTGAGGACGGGATTGTCCAGCACGAGGGATCCGATGTGCACCCGCAAATCAGTCATGAAAAAGGATCTCCTCGATGGGAAAGACCGGACCGTCCTTGCAGGCGAGCAGGTATTTCTGGCCGTCCCGGCGTGCCTCCGCCAGTTCGACTGCGCAGCCGACGCACGCCCCGAAGCCGCAGGCCATCCGGTTTTCAACCGTGACGTATCCCTTGATGCCTAAGGCCAGAGCCATCTCCCGCAGGGCGGCGAGCATCGGGGTGGGTCCACAGCCATAAATCACCCGGCCTGCATGATTTGCGCTGCTCCCCAGATAGCGGCGCAGCTCATCCAGCACCAGGCCGCGGCTTCCTGTGCTGCCGTCCTCGGTGGTAAGGTGGACCTCGGCGCCGCTCTCCGCCCAGAGGGTGCTGCGGCAGAGGTCGCCGGCGCTGCGCGCGCCGTAAAAAAGGCTCTTTTTGCAGGAAAAGCCCTGCACATCCTGAAGCAGGAGATCGAAGGGTGCGATGCCGATGCCGCCGGCGACCATGATGATCTCGTGCAGGCCGGGATCGAAGGGAAAACAGTTGCCGAGCAGGCCGATGGCATCCAAATGATCTCCGGGCGCGCACTCGGCGAGGGACTCGCTGCCGCGCCCCATGCGGGCGACGAGCAGATCGATGGTGCCGCGGGAGCGGTCGGCGCGATGGACGCTGAAGGGACGCCGCCAGAGCAGGTCCCGACGCCCGGGCACGAGCAGGTTGATAAAGTGACCCGCACGTGCTGCACGGGCCCACTCCGGGGCCTGCAGGGTCAAACGCACCACCTGGCGCGCAGCCTCCGCCCTCTCGATGACCGGCAGCTGCAGCACGGATTTTGACACGCGGGCTCTCCTTCTCCGTTTATTCGGGTCCGACCGGCCTCTTCCTGTTCTGTGGTGTTTTGGCATCAGGCGGGATGGCTGCTCCGGGCGGAGCGGGTTTGTCCTCCACCGCCTTTTCGATCTCGACCTCTTCCTCCAGGGATGGTTTATGCGGCGCCGGGGAGGGCGGCTCATCATCATCAGGATTGAGCACCTGCGGCCGGGTTCCACCCGGCTGCCCCTCCGCGTTCGCACCGGGAAGAGGAGCAGAACCCGCCGGGGATTGTCCCGACGCCGTCGAATCCACCTGGGCTGAATCGGCCGCCACACCCGCGCTGCCGGTCGAATCAATAATGCCGGCCGCCTGCGCGGTGCTGTCCGGGGCCAGGCTCCGCCTGAGGGAATCGCTCGCCGCTTTCGCCTTCTCGGCTGCCTGCTTGATCGAATCAGCTATCGCCTTTTTACGTGCCTCGATGGCCTGGATGGCCTGCTCATGGCGGGTCAGCTTGTTCTTGAGATTCTTGCCGTAGGCCGACTCGGGGTACTTTTCCACGATGGTCTTGTAGGCTTCGATCGCCTTGTCGTAGGCGCTCATCTCGTGCTCATAGAGCCAGCCCTTGCTGAACTGAGCTTTGATGGCGTAGGGCGAAGAGGGATAATCATCGGCGATCGCATCGTAGAGCTTGAGCGCCCTCTTCAGATCCTTTTCATCCCACCAGGCCTTCTCGGCCTCCCGGTAGACGATGCCCGCAGTGTCCACCTTATCGCTGAGCAAAGGCCAGCCGAGAATGCGCCGCGCCCCCTCGGCATGGGGCGAACCGGGATAGAGATAGACCAGGCTGCGGAAAAGGGAGTCGGCCTGGAGGGTGTCTTTCTTGATTGCATAGATGATATAGCCGATTGAATAGAGGGCCCGGGCGGTCATGGCGCTGTCCGGTTTGCTCTCAACGACCTGGAGGAAAAGCCGCACTGAGGAGTCCGGGCGGTCGAAGCTGAACATCAGCAGTTCGGCCAATTCGAGACGCTTCTCCGCCAGGGTGACACTCTTTTTCTTTTCGGCCTCCTCCTTGAGCAGGAGCTGTTGGGCGCTGTCGGAGAGGGCAGCGGTGGTCTGCAGGGAATCTGCGCCAGGGGCAGCCGACATGCTGGCTGCTGCAGCCGCATCATCAGGGGTGTGGCTGCGGGGCGGGCGCCGGTCGCGCCCGGTGTAATTCATCCACATGCCGTCAGCGCCGAGATCGATGGGGGCGTCGTCCAGCTCCTCCTTCTTCTCCTTGCCGTTGCCGTCGGCCGCCAGCGAGTCATCGGCCGTGGCGATGCCGAGAATTTCGTTGATCGACTTTTTCAGATCGAGCATCGACTTGATCGCATCGGAACGCTCCTTGGCCCGCGTCGCCAGCAGCGAGGCGGATTGCTCCCCGCGCACCAGGTCATAGTTTTCCTTGGCCTTGAGATAGTTCCCGTAACTCTGTTCCTCGATCTCGGCCAGGCCGTAATAGCTGCGCGCCGAGGCCTCCGTCCCCTTATGCTCCTCGATGATGTTGCGGTACCATTTGACGGCGGCCTCTTCGTCCCCCTTGGCGCGCTGGTTGTTGGCCAGCTGCAGTTTGATCATCGGGATGCGCTTGACCTCCAGCTCCTTGGCGAGCAGGAGCGAGAAGGTGCGGATAGCCCCCTCGTAATCCTTGAGCAGACCCTGGGATTCGCCCAGCTTGTAGGTCGCCTGGGATTTAAAATCCTCGTTTGGGCTGGCCTGGACGGCGCGGCGGAAAGAGGGTACCGCCTCCTCATACTGCTTGAGCTGGATCCGGCACTCCCCCAGCCGGTAAAAGGACATCGCCCGGATGAGCCGGTCATCCGACTCTTTGGCCGTCCGCGTATACTCCTCGGCGGCGGCCTCATAGTTGCCCTTTTCAAAATAGAGAGAGCCGAGCTCATACTCCGCCGACTGGCGGACAGCCTTGGGGAAGCGGGTGTTGAGGGTGATGTCGCGGAACTTTTTTTCGGCCGCGTCGAATTCACCCACCGCGAGCAGGGTCTTGCCGAGCAGGATCTCGGCCTGGGGGATGAACTCACTGCCGGGATAGAGTTGGATGATCTCTTCGAACTTGCGTTTGGCCTTGGAATACTCACCACGGTAAAAGAAGCACTCCCCGACCATGATCAGGGCGTCGTCCACCCAGCGGCTTTTCGGATAATACTCGAGGACGCTGGAGGCCTTTTCGATCGCCTTCTGGTAATTCTGCATCTCGCTCGCGGTCGGTTTGTTCGCAGTGGAACTGGTGGTCAACTCCCCCCTCCGCCTCGCCTCCTGCTGTTCCTCGGGCGAGAGTTCCACGACCTGTGTGCGCTCGCGCTTCTTGCGCTCCTTGGCGGCGTCGTTAAAAAACTGCTCGGCATTATAGAAAGTATTATAATAGGCGCAACCGCTGAAGAGAATCAGCGTCAAGCCAAGGAGGGATAGGGCGTGAAATTTGCGCATGGGATGCTCTCGATTCTGCCGCTCTGTTTAAAACCTAAATTACACTTTGCTGGCATAAATAACAACTGAAAAATCGAGCCGCCGCAGGGGTGGTGACCACCCCTGCGCCGCCTTCCTGTTTACTCCACGCCGTCTGGATTGGTTCCCCAATCCAGACTCATGCGGCGGCTGAAATCGATCAACAGGCGGGCGGCCAGACCGACGGCCAGCCCCGTGAAGAGGGCCGGCAGCCAGACCAGGGGGAGAAGGGTCCAGATTTCGCTGCTGCGAACGTAGAAGAGACGGACAAGGGCGAGTTGGGTGAGATTGTGGGTGAGCGCCCCGATCATGCTGACCCCGGCGATGCTCAGACTCCGCCCGCCCGCACTCCGGGCAGCGGCCATCACCAGGACCGCGGTCACGCCCGCCGGCAGGGCCAGCCAGAAGCCCGGACCGGCAAAGGAGCCGGTCAGGAGTGCGGCCAGTCCCACCCGCAGCACGACCACGGCAAGGGACTCCCGCCAGCCGTAGACGTAGAGGGCGATCAGGGTGGCAATCTGGGAGAGACCGGGCTTGATCCAGGGCAGGGGACGCGGGATCAGAGACTCGAAGAGGAAGAGGGCCAGGCCGGCGGTCGCCAGCAGGGCCAGACGGGTGAGTTTGGTGGTCAGCGGCCGGCTCATCCCATCACTCCGTGATCATGTCGAGCGAACCGCCGATATGGCCGGGGATGCGGACGATCACCCGGTTGGGGACACAGACGATCAGCCCCCCCTGTCGACGGACAGCACCAGAGCGGACGCAGTGCTTCTCGGGACAGGGCGAGGAGATCACCCGGACCGCCCCTTCCCTGACCTCGACTACGGTAGTCCCGAGCGGGCCGGGCACCTCGTAGCGAGCGGGGGTGTCGAGATAGGCGCGCACAAAGAGCCTGCCCCTGGCCTCGATCAGGACCTCACGCCCCCTCTCCCGGCCCGGCAGCAGCAGCGCCGAAAGCAGCAGGCCGATGATGAGCCCCAAACCAAGGAGCCATTTGTCGGCCTGCGTCAGCAGGGGACGCCGCACGGCGGGAGCCGCCCGTTCAGGGGAGCTGATTAAGGGCATCCAGCCGCTCCTGGGCGCGGCGCTTGTATTCGATGGAACCGCGATGATCCGGATTGATGAACAGGGCGCGATCCCATTCCGCGATCGCCGCGCGGTACTTTTCTTCAGTATAAAAATTGAGACCGCGATTGAAGTGTTCGTCGACCAGCCGGGTGACGCTGTTGCGGCACTGCGCTTCAAGGGAGAGGGCCTCCCCGTGAGCCGGATCCTTCTTCAAGGCCTCCGTGATCACCTCCAGGGCGTCGAAATAGCGGCCGCTGAGATAGTTGGTCCGGCCGAGCTGAACCAGCCGCTCCACCGGCAGGTTCGCATGGACCTTGCGGCGCAGGGCGGGGATCTCCGCCGAATCGGGATCGTAGCGGCTGAGGGAATCGAGGGCGGTCAGGGTCGCCTCCCAGCGCCCCTGGGCGGAGGAACGGCGGGCAAGATCAAGAAAATACTGCCCCTTGTTCGCCGCGGTCGGCTGCAGTTCGCTCAGATAGCGCAGGGCGCCCGCATGGCCGGGCCGGATATCGAGGATGGCGCGGAAGAGTTTGCGCGCGGCCTCCGGATCACCGTTGGCATAGGCCGCCTCGGCCTTGGCGTACTGCTGGTTGATGTAGGTATTCACCCTCCCCTGCATCTCCGTCTCGCGCTTGCGCGCATAGGCAAAGTCGGGTTCGATCTCGAGAATCTGGCGGTAAAGCTGGAGGGCCTTGAGCCAGTCACTGGCCTCCTCCCGTCGCCGCGCCTCGAGCAGAAGATGATCCACCGCCTGCTTGCTCTCCTTGCGCTCGGCGACGATGCGTTCGATGTACTCCGCCGCCTCATGAAAATTGGGGTCAAGCCCGAGGGCCTTGCGAAAACTCTCCTCCGCGTCGAAATACTTTTTCTGGGTATAGTAGCCCAGGCCAGTAAAATAGTGCTCCTGGACCTTCTCGGCGATCTCCTTGTCGATCCTGGCCAGATACTCGGCGGTCCCGGCGTGGTCGGGCAGGACCAGACGGATCGAGCGGAAAACCTCGCGGGCGCGCTTGAGGTCGCCCCGCTCGTAGAGCTGCTGGCCGTTCTCGTACCAGCGCTCGCCATGCTGGGTGACGCTCGGGGCGATGGTCTGCAGGGCGAGGAGGGCATAGCGGTGGCCCGGTTCGATCGCCAGCACCTTGCGATAATTGACAGCGGCGCTGATGAACCATTTTTTCTGCAGGTTACGCTGGGCCTGCTGGAGGAGGGAATCGATGGCGCTGTCCTGGATCCGCACCCGCCCCGAGAGGGTGTGAATGATCTCCTGCGCCTCGAGGCTGGCGGGATCCCAGGCGAGCGCGCGCTGGGCATGGAAGAGGGCCTGGCGCTGGTCACCCTGCTTGAGCATGGCGCTGGCGTTCTCCCGCGCCGTGCGCGAGCGCTGGCGGGGCGAGCTGCCGACTGCGAAGGAGAGACCCAGTTTGCCGCTCTCCCGGCCGAAATCGTAACCGGCCTCGAGCTGGAGGTTCTCGATGGCGAGGTGAAGCCCGGCGGCGATGCCGTCGTCGCGGAAATCCTCCATGCCGGCGAGCAGGGTCAACCACGGGGTGGGCGAGAAAGAGGCCCCGAGATGATGCACCTCCTCTCCTCCCTGCCAGCTGTAGCCGTAGCTGACCCGCGGGCCCTGCCGGGTGATGGCATAGCTGAGAGCGGCCGAACCGCGATAGGCGGGGCCGCTGGAGGGATTGAGCGAGAGATCGGTGAGGCTGAGGCCGGCGGAGAAGGGGATCAGCCAGTGTGGAAAGGTCAAGCCCTCGCGGGGCTCGACCACATCGAGAGGCTGCCAGACGGCACCGATACCGAGGGCGGTGTAGCTGGTGCGGCCGTCGGGGTGATTGGTGAGGCTGATGCCGGTGTGAATGCGGCCGATGAAGGAGCGCCCCAGACCCGCCGAGAGCAGCTGGTCATGGCCCGGTGCGGGCTGGCGGCCGATGGCCGCGGCGACGGTGCCGATTTCAGGAAAAAAGGCGGCGGCGCCGGCGTATTCAATGCTGAAAGATTCAGCCAGGGAGAGGTAGCCCTGCTGCCCGCGATAAGGGGCCAGCCCGGCGGGATTCCAGAACAGGGCCGAGACGTCGTTGAGGCCCACCACCCCCTGCCCCCCCTGCAGCATGGGCCGGACACCAGGCATGAGGCTGTGATAGGTCTGGGAATAAAGTGCAGATGATGAGCCCACCCCGAGAACTATGACCAGAATTGCTATGCGCGGAATTCTCCTCATCCGGATCCGCCCTAAACGATCATTGACCGGTCATAATCCACTTCATACATCTCCACGGGCTGGGTTCGCCCTTTCACCTGCACACTGTCGAGGTGGATGGTGGGATACTCGCCGTCAAGCTGGCCGACCATCTCGCCCGGCACGATGATCTGGCCGGGCTTGGCCAGACCGCAGAGCCGAGATCCGAGATTGACCACCTCGCCGATCACCGTATAGTCGAGCCGGTCCTGAGAACCCATGTGGCCGAGGATGGCCTCGCCGATGTGCAGTCCACAGCCGACCTGCAGGGTCACCTCGCCCTGGCGGCTGCGCCGGAGATTGAGCTCTCGAATGGAACGCTGGATCTCCACGGCGGCGTGAATAGCGGTGTCGGCCTGGCGCTCGCCCAGAAAAATGGCCATCACCTGGTCCCCCATGAACTTGTCGACAATCCCGTTGTTCTCCTCGACGATCCTGGCCTGCAGATCGAGATAAATATTGATCAGCTTGATGGTCTCCTCCGCGCCGAGCCGCTCGGTCATCGCTGAAAAGCTGCGGATATCGGAAAAAAGGACCGTGATCACCCGCTTCTGCCCCGCTGTGGCAGAACGAAGGTCCCCGTTGGCGGTGGAGCGGATCATCTGCAGGGTCAATTTTGAGACGAATTTCTGCATCTGCAGCTTTTCACGCAGCTGCACTATCATGGCATTGAACTCCATGGTCAACCGGCCGAGCTCGTCAGTGGCCAGGACCGGGATCTGGATATGGAGATTGCCGCCGGTGACCTGGCGCAGCCCCCCGCCGAGCAGCTCGATCTGGGCGGTCATCCGCCGCGCGATGATAAAAATGATCACGATCGAGATGATGATCACCAGGGCTGTGGCTGAAAGAATCGCCCGGGTGACCTGCTGGATCGGACGCATGATAATATCTTTGTCAAATCCCAGCACCGTGATGCCGAGAAAGATCCGCCGGTCGCCGGCGCTCTCGCGGCGGGTGTACATGGGATGCAGATACTCGATGTTGGCACCGCGCTCCCGCACCATGGTCGACTCGAGGGCGAGCATCCAGCTGCTGTCCGCCGAGGTGAGCTTGCGATAGAGCCGTTCGGTGTTGGTGTGGGCGATGATGATGCCCGAGCGGTCGATCACACCGACGTAAGCGAGGCCGGCAATGTTCTCGTTGTAGACCGAGAGGATCGACTCCCGGATGTGGCCGAGCTGGAGCGAACTGCTGTTGGCGTCCATGTCGGTGCGGTAATAGAGGAGCAGGTCATCCTTGATCGCCGTGGAGACGTGCTGCATGACCATGGTGCAGGTCTCGGCGAGACGTTCGTTGAGGATGCTCTTGCCCTGCTGGATGACGACAAAACTCAACACCGACATCAGACCGATGAAAAGCAGTCCGATGGTCAGGATCAGCTTGACCCGCAGGGGGGCTGACTCGAACCAGCGGAAGATATGTCGCGATCCAGAACCCATCATCCTACTCGCCCAAGGGTCATTCAGGCTGTCGTGTCCAGGCGGTGCAGGCGGCAGCGCCGGTCATTTGCGGGTGAAATTGGCGAGGCGCTCGCAAACCAGATCCTGCAGGTGGTTGGCCGTGCCGGTCGGCACGTTATAGTTGTTGACGATCATGGAAAAGACCAGCAGCTCGTTGTCACGGGTGGTCACATAGCCGGAAAGGGCGCGTACGCGTCCGATCAGACCGGTCTTGGCCCTTACATTGCCCTTGGCCGCTGTTCCGCGCATGCGCCCCTTCAAGGTGCCGTCGACGCCGGCCACCGGCAGGCTGTCGTAATAAGCCTGGCCGGCCGGTTGCTCGCGCATATGACGCAGCAGCAAAATGATGCTCATCGGTGAGACCAGGTTCTGGCGGGAAAGCCCGGAACCATCGGCCGCGTAGAACTGCTGCGGCGTGATCCCGGCGGGCTCAAAGAGCTGCTTGGCCGCCTTTTCGCCGGCCTCGGCGCTGCCGCTGCCCTCGAGCTCGCGGCCCACCGTGCGCAGAAGAAGCTCGGCGAAGAGGTTGTTGCTGTCCTTGTTGATCTTGTGGACGATCTCGCTCAGGGGCGGCGAGGTGTGCGAGGCCAGCTGCACGGTCTTGTATTCGACCGGGAGGTAGCCCGGCAACTCGTCGATTTCAAAGGCCTCCTCATAGACGCGGATACCGCGGCTGAGCAGAATCTCGCGCAGCACCGTGGCCGTATACTTGGCCGGATTTTCCACTGTAATCCAGTCGCGCCGCTCCTTGCTGCCCTGACTGATCGTGCCCTCGCAGATAATCTTGTTGCTGCCCGGATCGCGCCAGAAACCAAGCTTGCTGCGCGAGCCCGTCGTCACCCGGTTGACAATCTGCACATAGGCGGTATTGGGCTCAAGACGGTAGCGGGCGGCTGCGCCGAGGCTGTCGCCAGGCATGAAGATGAGGTCAACGCAGTTGTCATTGAAGGTCAGGGCGCTGATCTGGGCGGAGTAGTAATCGGTGAGGTCATCCCAGGCCCAGCCGGCTCCGATGCGGCCGTCGCTGAAGTAGCGGCCGTCGCCGATGACCTTGCCGGTGATGGCGGTGATTTTGCGCGCCTGCAGGCTGTCCGCCCAGCGCTCAAAGACCGCAGTGATTTTGCCATTCTCCCAGCGCCCGCTCAGCGAGGGATCGCCACAGCCCCTGATGATCAGATCCCCCTCCAGCACCCCCTCCGCCGAAATCAGCCCGTGCGCCAGCAACCGGGTGACATAGCGGAAATCGGGCCCCAGACCGAGCAGACCGGCGGCGGTGGTGAAAAGCTTCATGTTCGAGGCGGGCATGAAAGCCTTGTTTTCGTTGCGCAAATAGAAATATTCACCCGTCAGGGTGGACTGCACCGCGACGCCCCAGTGGGCCGCACTGAACGAGGGATCTGAAAAGATGTACTCCAGGTCGTTGCGGATCTTGATCAGGGCCTCCTGCGAGTCATCGAGGGGCGGACCGGCGAGGACGGCAGCAGTGCAGAGGAGCAGACAGAGAAGCGCCAGGATTTTCGGATTCATGTTGGATCTACCCAGGATAAGAAAATCAATTTACTGAAATTAGAGAAAATTCACCAAAGAATCAAGCCTTTTATGGCTGTGTCAGAAGAGAGGAGGATTCTCTTTCTTTTATATGCAAAAATGTGTAAATTTGCGGAAATTAATTTAACCGAGAGCCTCAACACTGATGAAACACAGCGGATTTATCCTCTTTCTCAGTATAGCCCTCATCCTCTACACCTGGATGAACTGGTACCTCATCCGGCGCGGCCTTCAGGCCCTGCCGGGCCCATCGGGGCTGCGCAGCGCCTTCACCATCCTCATCATCCTGCTCGCAGCGGCCTACCCCCTGGGCCGGCTCTGCGAACGCAGCCTCAATACCGGCTTGGGCGCTTTCCTCGTCCACATCGGCGCCTATTATACGGCCGTGCTGATTTTCGCACTGCTCGCCCTCATCATCATCGATCTCGTCCGGCTCGCCGACCATTTCTTCCCCTTTCTGCCGGCGGCCTGGCATGAGGCCCGCAGCAGCGCGCGCACCCTGCTCCTGGCCGGCGTCGCCGCCCTCACCCTCATCCTGACCCTGGCCGGTGCCATCAACGCCCGCCATCCCCGCGTGCGCCACCTCGACATCGCCATCGACAAACAGGCCCCCTTCCGGCATACGCGCCTGCTCCTCGCCACCGACATCCACCTCGGTACCCTGGTCCATAACTCGCGCATGCAGGAGCTGGTCAGCCTCATGCAGGCGCAAAATCCCGATCTCATCCTCTTCGGGGGCGACCTTTTCGACGAGGACATCCTCTCGCTCTCGCGGCAGAACATGGCCGAGGTGCTCCGTCAGCTCCAGCCGCCCCACGGCGTCTATGCCATCATGGGCAACCATGAACACATCAGCGGCAGCAAGGAGGCCGTCCGCTACATGGAGGAGTCCGGGATTACCGTGCTGCGTGACCGCGCGGTGCGGGTGGCGGAGGCCTTCTGGCTCATCGGCCGGGAGGACCGACAAGCCGTCTTTATGGGCTCCGGGCGGCAACCCCTGGCGGAAATCATGGCGGGGATCGACCGCCGCGAGCCCCTCATCCTGCTCGATCATCAGCCCTTCCATCTCGAGGAGGCTGTGAAAGAGGGCATCGATCTGCAGCTCTCTGGCCATACCCATCATGGCCAGTTCTTCCCCTTCAACCTGATCACCGGGGCGATGTATGAGATGAGCTGGGGCTATCTGCGCAAGGGCAGCAGCCACTTTTATGTCTCATGCGGCGCCGGCACCTGGGGACCGCCGGTCCGGCTCGGCAGCCGCCCCGAGATCGTCGTCATCGACCTCACCTTCAACAAAAAGTGATTGGGCGGGTGTCCGCATGAGCGATCTCTATCAGGCCTACAGGTCATGCACCCTCTGCCCGCGCGAATGCCGGGTCGACCGGACGTCCGGCAGGCTGGGGATCTGCGGGGAATCGGCCGAACTGCGCATCGCCTCCATCGAAGCCCATTTCGGTGAAGAGCCCCCGATCAGCGGCACCCACGGTTCGGGCACCCTCTTTTTCAGCGGCTGCACCCTGCTCTGCAGTTTTTGCCAGAATTACCAGATCTCCTGCTTCCACATCGGCGACCGGACGACAGTGGAAAAGGCGGCCGATCAGGTCGCCGATCTGGTACAGCACCGGGGGATCCACAACCTCAATCTGGTCACGCCGGACCATTTCCTGCCGCACGCCATCGACCTCATCCAGCGCCTGCGCACCCGGGGAATCGCCCTCCCCGTCGTTTTCAACAGCTCGGGATTTGAAAAGGTGGAGCTCCTGCGCCAGACGGAGGAGTATGCCGACATCTATCTGCCGGATTTCAAATACAGCGACGCGGAGCTGGCGCATGCGCTCTCGCACTGCCGCTCCTACCCCCTGGTCGCACTCGATGCCATTGCGGAGATGGTGAAACAGAAGGGATTTCTTGACCACTTTTCCGAGGGACGGGCGATTGCGAGCCGGGGCGTGCTGGTCCGCCACCTCGTCCTGCCCGGCCAGACCGCCAACTCGATCGAGGCCCTCTCGATGCTCTTTGCAGAATTCGGCCCGGAACTTCCCCTGAGCCTGATGTCGCAGTACCGGCCCGCCCGGATGGTCAAACAGGCGGAGCTCAATCGCCCCCTCCGGCCCGAGGAGTTCAGCCGCGTCTACAACCACCTCCTCGAACTCGGCTTTAAAAACTGCTTCGTTCAGCACATGGAGGGCTCCCCCGAGGAGGAGGATCCCTTTCTTCCAGATTTCAACCGCGAACGCCCCTTCAAGGGCAATCTGCGCTGATCCAGCCCCCGCCGGCCGGCCACCTCAAGCCCCTCCGCCTGCCGCTCACTCCAACCCGTACTCCTTGAGCTTCTCCCGAAGTGTCGAGCGCGAGATATTGAGGGCCTTGGCGGTCCTGGACTTGTTGTTGTGGTATTTCTCCAGGGTGCGCAGAACATGCTGGCGCTCGATCTCCGCCAGGGTCTCCCCATCGGCATTGACCGTGCCGGGTGTACGCGCTGCCGGGGGAGCCGGCACCGCCGCCGGCATCTCGACCGGCTCAAGATGGAGGAGTTCGGGCGTGATTTCCTCCCGCTTGCAGAGAATCACCGCGCGTTCGAGGACGTTCTTGAGCTCGCGCACATTGCCCGGCCAGGTATAGCGCAGCATCATTTCCGCCGCCTCGGCCGAAATACCCTTGATCGACCGGTTGAATTCGCGGTTGTTCTGCTCGATGAAGAGCTTGGCCATCGGCAGGATATCCTCCGGATGCTCGCGCAGGGCGGGCAACATGATGACCATCACCTTGAGCCGGTAGAGCAGATCCTCGCGGAAGAGTCCGTCGCGTACACAGGCTTCCAGATTCTGGTTGGTGGCGGCGATGATGCGCACATCGATGGTGATGTCGGAGGTGCCGCCGATGCGCCGGAAGGTGCTGCTTTCCAGCACCCGCAGGAGTTTGGGCTGCAGGGAGATCTTCATGCTCGAAATCTCGTCCAGAAAGATGGTGCCGCCGTGGGCCAGCTCAAAGAGGCCGCGCTTGGTCCCCTTGGCGTCGGTGAAAGCCCCCTTTTCATAGCCGAAAAGTTCGCTCTCCAGCAGGTTCTCCGGGATGGCGGCGCAGTTGATCTTGATCATCGGCTTCTCGGCGCGGGCGCTGGCCGCATGGATGGCATCGGCAACCAGCTCCTTGCCGGTGCCGCTCTCCCCCTCCAGCAGTACCGAGGTGCGCGGGGTCTCGGCGATGATCTTGACCAGATTGAGCACCTCCTGGATGGCGGCGCTCTCACCATAGAGGCCCGATTCCGGCGCCCGGCGGCGCTGCTGCTCCTTCAGACGGGCGACCTCCAGCTTGAGGCGATGGGTCTCGAGGGCCTTGGCCACCACCAGTTTGAGTTCGTCCAGCTCGAAGGGTTTGAGCAGATAATCATAGGCCCCCGATTTGAGAGCCTCCACTGCGGGACGGGCGTCGGTGAGGGCGGTGATCATGATCACCAGCAGCTCCGGCTGGAGCTCACGGATGCGCGCCAGCACCTCCAGACCACTTTTGCGGGGCAGCTTGATGTCAAGCAGGACCAGGTCGATCAGCCCCTTCTCGATCCGCGTCAGCGCCTCCTCCCCGCTCGCTGCGGTCTTGACGAAGTAGCCCTCCCTCTTCATCACATCAGCGATGGTTTTGCAGAGATCCTCATTATCCTCGACGACGAGAATGCTCGCCTTCATTTACTCTCTTCCTCCGTAGGCAGTATGACGCGAAAAGTGGTCCCCTCACCGAGTTTGCTGGAGACGCTGATCTCCCCGTTGTGTGCGGCTATGATGCGGTAGACGATCGAAAGCCCGAGGCCCGTCCCCTGCGCCTTGGTGGTGTAAAAGGGGTCGAAAATGACCTCCAGGTTCTCCTCCGGAATGCCGACCCCCGAGTCCGTCACGGTGATCTCGACAAAACGGCGGTCCGGATCGGCCCCGGCCGCAGGCGAGCGCAGGGCGGTGCCGCGGCTGGGTCCGGCCTGAATCACCAGCTCCCCCCCCTCCTCCATGGCGTCGATGGCGTTGATGATGAGGTTGAGGATCACCTGCTGGATCTGGTGAAAATCAGCAAAGACCGCCGGAGTTTCGGCCGGGATCAACGGAATGAAGCGGATCTCCTTCTCCTGGAGGCGCTTGTCAACCAGGGTCATGACCTCGTGAAGGATGTCCTGGATGCGATGCAGCTTGAGCTGGGGCGGCCGCGGCCGGGCATAGTCAAAAAAGGTCTTGAGCAGCTCGTCGAGGCGGTTGACCTGGCGGACGATGCGCTCGAGATAGTCGTAGCTCTCCTCCTCCGGGTCGAGGTCCTGCTGCAGGGTCTGGGCCATGGCCTTGATGCCGGCAAGAGGATTCTTGATCTCGTGGGCGATGCCGGAGGCGAGGACACCGAGGGAGGCAAGGCGGTCCATGCGCATCACCTCGGCCTGCATGCGTTTGATCAGGGAGATGTCCCTGAAGCTGAGGATGGTGCCGGTGCGGTCACCGAGCTCGTCGAGCAGAGGAGTGACCGTAAAGCCGATATAGGTTTCATAGCCGGCGGGGGTTTTGAGAGGCAGCTCGCGGTTGGTGGGGAAATCACCACGCACCACCCGCTGCAGAAAGATGCCCGCGGCCTCTTCGCCCACAATTTGTTCGAGCGGGCTGCCGACGGCCTGTCGGGCGCTGCAGTTCAGCACCTCCCCGGCGGCGGCGTTGAAGGAGGTGATCCGCCCCTCCAGATCGATGGTGATCAGCCCGGCCTGGATGCTCTTGAGGATGCTCTCCTGAAAGTTCTTCAGCCCGGTGATCTGTTGTTCGAGGACCATGCGCTCGTTGATGTCGCGGGAGATGCCGATCGCCCCGGTGACCTGACCCCCCTCGCGGATGGGGGTCATGTTGGTCGAGAAGTAAAGGGGGGCGCCGCTCTCACCGACAAAACGCGCCTCGAAGGTGCGCGCCGAGCCTTGCAGGGTCTCCTGCAGCATCCGTTCCACCCGGCTGCGGTCGGGAGGATGGACGAGATCAAGCAGCGGGGCAGCGGTGAGGGCCCTTTTCTCCTTGCCGGAGAAAAGGGCGAACTGACGGTTACAGTAGATCAATCCGCCGGAGGGGTTCACGGCGAAGACCATATCCTGCACGCTTTCGATCAGTTCCTGATAGTCAAATTCCATGGCATCGGCCTGCGCTGGAGCGCTTCGTCACGCGGTCAGGGTGGTTGTGGTAAAGATCTCGCTTTCGGGAAATTTTTCATCAATCATGCGCACGAGGCGGCGGCTGCTTGTGACCACAGCATCCAGGTCGAGGCGCTGCTGCTCGTTCAGACCCTCCGGCTGGGCGCGGCGCAGCTCGGCAGTGAGCCGGGCGATGGTGCCGGCGGCGATGCGCAGGTCATCGCTCCAGCGCGCCTCGGGCACTGCCGCTGCAGGGGCGCTCTGCGCCGTTGCGGTGGCTGAGGGTGCAGGGCCCGCCGGACGGGCCGGCGAGGCGGCGGCAAGCAGAGGCCGCAGGCTCCTCTCAAGACGGAGGGCGTTCTCCACAACATTGACCAGCTCACGGTGGCCGAAGGGCTTGGTGAGGACGGCGCGCAGATTGGCGGCGAAGAGGCTGTCAAGCTCCTCGAGATAGTCGGTCCGCGCGGTCAATACGATGACGGGGATGGCGCGCAAAGGGGCATAGGCCGGCTCGGCGGCGATGGTCTCGAGGAACTGCAGCCCGTTGAGGTCGAGGAGCATATAATCGAGGATGACGATGTCCACGCCCCCTGCAGCCATCCTCTCCAGCCCCTCCAGTCCGCTGCGCGCCGACAGGTACTCGAATCCGGCCTTGGTGAAGATACGCTGCCCGATGAGCAGCATGTCCAGATTGTCATCCACCATCAACACAGTGCCTTTTTTCATAATCCTTCCCTGCCTCCTCTTTCCCGGCGCACGGGTCTAACGGTTTCAGCGGATAATGTTCTCGGCATCCTCTTCGTTTTGCGGGAGTCCGGACTGGGCGATGTGGGCCTTGGGCATATAAACGGTAAATACCGAGCCCTTGCCGATCTCGCTTTCAACAGTGATGCGGCCACCGTGGAGCTCGATGATCTGCTTGACGAGGGCCAGCCCGAGACCGGTGCCGGTACTGGCGCGGACGGCCTCATGTTCGGTGACGCGGAAAAACTTGTCAAAAATCTTGCCAATGGCGTTGCGCGGGATGCCATAGCCCTGATCGTGGACCTCGGCGATCACCTCGTTCTCGTTCTGACGCACGAGGACATCGATACGGGTGTTTTCGGGACTGTACTTGACCGCGTTGGAAAAAAGGTTGATGAAAACCTGCTCCATCATGCCGCTGTCGGCCCAGATCTCGGCCGGCTCATCGGGGGGATGGACCTCGACATCGATGTTCTTTTTGGCGGCCAGAAAAGAGTTGTTGCCGACCACCATCTGCACGGTCTCGACCAGATCGAGGGCGTTTTTCTTGGGCTGGATACGGCCCGATTCGATGCGTGAAATATCGAGGAACTTGTTGATCAGGTCGCCGAGACGGTTGGACTCCTTGAGGATGATGCCGGCGTACTCCTCCTGCTGTTCCCGGCTCAGCTCCGGGTCGAGCAGCAGTTCGCTAAAGCCCGAAATGCTGGTCAGGGGCGAGCGCAGCTCATGGGCGACCATCGAGACCAGCTCGGTCTTCATGCGGTCGATCTCTTTCTGCTGGGTGATGTCGCTGAGGACGGTGACGATGCCGATGAGTTCGTTGTCCTCCTGGAGAACGCGGGCGGCATGGGCCTGGAATATGCGCGGCTTCCACTCCCCCGGAGGTCGGAAGGTGATCTCGACCGGCGGCAGGGTGGTGTTGTTGTTCACGCCGGCATCGGCCAGGAGCTGGAGCATCTTCTCCTCCTGGATAAAGTTCTCGAGGGGCTTTTCCAGGGCATCCTTTTCGCGCAAACCGAGCCAGCGCTCGGCAGAGGCATTGAGAAGGAGCACCTTGCCGCGGGGATCGGTGACCACAACGCCGTCAGCGATATTTTTGATGATGGTCTGGGTCTTGTTGCGTTCGGCGATGATCTGGGCCAGATTCATGTTGTTGAGACGGCGCAGCTCGGTGGTCATATAATTGAAAAGACGGGCGAGGCGGCCGATCTCGTCGTTGGAGAGCACCTTGATCTCGTGGGAGAAATTGCCGCGGGCGATCTCGGTGGCGCTTTTAGCCAGATCGGAGATCGGCAAGGTGATGTTGCGCGAGAGAAAATAGGCGACGATGCCGGCCAGCAGCAGGGCGAGGACCACGACACTGAAAAAGCCGGGGAAAAGCACCGCGCTTCCGCCGTCGGTCATCCGGAGCCAGTAAAAGCCCATCAGTACCAGCGGCAGCATGGTGGCGGCGAAGGTGTAAAAGAAGACCTTGCGGAACAGTCTGCTTTTAAGCTGCAATGCGATCCAGTTGCTCACAGAAGCACTCTCCCATCACTTGTCCACGACACGATTCCTGCCCTCCGCCTTGGCTCGGTAGAGCCGCTGGTCAGCGACATGGATCAGGCTGTCCGCACTCCGCGCATCATCATTAAAGGTGGCCACGCCGACGCTGACAGTCAGGTGAACCTGACTCTTGCCATTGCTCTGGGGAAAGGGAAAATTTTCCACCAGGCGGCGCACCTTTTCCGCCACAATCCTGGCCTCGGCCTTGTTGGTCTCGGGCAGGATGATGGCGAACTCTTCACCCCCATAGCGGGCCACTACATCGATGGCGCGGGTGTGGCCCTTCATCAGCCGGGCGACGATGCGCAGAACCTCGTCGCCGGCAAGATGGCCATGGGCATCATTGAAGCGCTTGAAAAAATCGATATCCAGCATCGCCAGCGAGACCGCAAGCTGGTGCCTCTCGGCGCGGCGGATTTCCTGGGCGAGGTATTGGCGAAAATAGCGATAGTTGTAAACCCCGGTCAGGCCGTCGGTGACCGCCAGGGCGCGCAGCTGCTCCTTCATTTGCTCGAGCTGGCGGATCTTGACCTGAAGCTGGTCGTGCAGGGTCTTGACGCGCAAAAGCGACTTGACGCGGGCCAGCAGTTCCAGCCGGTTGAAGGGCTTGCTGATGAAATCGTCCGCACCGGCTTCGATGCCGCGGATCTTGTCATCCAGCTCGTTGAGCGCGGTGACCATGATCACGGGAATGTACTGGGTGGATGGACTGTGCTTGAGATGCCGGCATGTTTCAAAACCATCCATCCTGGGCATCATGACATCGAGCAAAACCAGATCGGGCTGACGCTCCCTGATCCGCGCCAGGGCCTCCTCGCCGTTGTGGGCCGACATGGTGTCGTAACCGACTGCCGCAAGGTAGTTCTGGATGAGCTGGATGTTGACCGGGAGATCATCGACCACCAGAATAAGGGGTCTTTTGACGGTGTTGAGCGTTTCCAAAGCATCGTCCGGGCGACTGGATCGCCGTTCATTGGGCACAGAGCCATCCTGTGGGCGTCGCTGTGGAAAGCTCCAACCTCCCCTCCGGGAGTTCCACACCACCCCGCACCACGACCTCTCCACCCCGGCTTACCCTGTACAGCGGGCGCGGGGTGGAAACTGGCCGAAAACCGACCAGTTAACATACAATTTCCCTGAGACTATGTCAAGCTTTTTTTCACTATTTGGCTGCTCCACCCCGTCCGGTGGCGTCACGGGGTTGCGGAGCAAAGGAGGAGTAAATGGCGAGGCGCGGCCCTGGCGAGCCTTTCAGCGCCCGGTCAGCTGCCGGGCCCGCCGCCACAGTCCGCTGCAGTCGCGCACCTGGGGGTCAGCGAGAAGGGTGATCTGTGTGCGCACCTCTTCCCCCCACATCATCGCAGCGATCTCCCGCTTGAGCAGCAGGCGGACGCCCTCACGATTGCGGCTGAGATCCTGGGCGGAAAAGTTCACCCCCATCTTCCTCGCTTGCTGCTGAAAATCACGCAGCAGGGATTCAGGGGGCTCGAAGTTGCGGATGAAGCCCTCCCGGTCCCTGGCCAGTTCGGGATGGGCGGCGGAATAAGTCTCGCTGAAGATAGCGAGGGGGTTCTCCCGGGCAGCGAGCAGGCGGCGCAGGGCCGGCGAGTAGTTGAGGGAGTCAGCGGAGAGGTCGACGTCGGGGACGATGCTGCCGTTGGCTGTCAGCAGGCGGCCGCCGGGAGTGCGCAGTGTGGCTCCCTCACGGCCCGTACTGCGGCCGCCGTTCTGCGGCCGCGCCTGGCCTGTACGGAAAAGAGAACGGCCGAGGGGGGTGTAAAAACGCGCCGTGGTCAGCAGCATCGCCGAACCGTCCGGAAAGGTGAACTCGCTCTGTACCAGGGCCTTGCCAAAACTGGGCTTGCCGGCGATGAGGGCACGGTCCCAATCCTGCAGCGCCCCGGCGACGATCTCGGCATCACTGGCCGAACCGCCGTTGATGAGCACGATTACCGGCAGGGCGGGCAGTTTATTCTCCGTGCCGGCGCGGAACTCCATGTTAGCCCCGGGCCCGCGTCCGGTGGTATAGGAGATCATTTTACCTGCGGAGAGAAAACGGTCGGCGATCTTGACCCCCGCCTGCAGATCCCCGCCCATGTTGTCGCGCAGATCAAGAATGAGATAGGAAGGTTTGGCCGCCCGCAGACGCGACCAGGCCTGGTCGAACTCGGCCGGGGTGGTTTGGATGAAGCGCTCGAGCTTGATGAAAGCGACCGAGTCATCCAGCATAAAGGCGCTGCTCACGGTTTGCGGCACGACGGGTCGTTTGCTGATGGCGAAGGGAAGCAGGTCCCGCACGCCATCGCGTTCGATCTCGAGACGCACCACCGGCTCCTGCAGCAGCGCGGGGAGTTCCGTATCCGTGATATATTGGGTCATCTTGCCGCTGATGCGCATTATCTTGTCGCCCGGGCGGATGCCCGCCTCTGCGGCCGGGCCGCCGGGCACCACGGAGGCGACGAGGAGCTTTTCGGGCAGACGATTGTATTTCAGGCCGATGCCCTGATAGCCGAGGAAGGCGCCCTTGTACTCCGTGAATTCGTCGGGGGTGAGATAGATTGAATGGGGGTCGAGGGCTCCGAGGATGCCATCGATGGCCCGGTCGATCAGTTCATCGGGGTTGCGGTCGTCAACGTAAAAGCGCTCGATCTTGTCGAGCACCATGGTCAGGACCATCATCTTGTTGTAGGTGCTCTGCGCGGCATGAATGATGCGGGCCGGGCCGATCCAGAGCACGGCGAGCACGACCAGGCCGCCGAAGGTAAGGGCGGCGATTCTTTTCTTGCGGGAGTAAAGCATGGCTAAATTTAATTATAATATCAGTGAGAAACAAGAAGCAAGAGAATATTCACGGGACCCACCGAAATCTGGTTCCCATCGGAGACCTTGCGCCGCATATCCCAGAAATCTGGCTCCCACCCAACACCTTTCGCCGCATGCCCCCGAAATCTGGCTCCCACCCAACACCTTGCGCCGCATATCCCAGAAATCTGGCTCCCACCCAACACCTTGCGCCGCATGCCCCCGAAATCTGGCTCCCACCCAACACCTTTCGCCGCATGCCCCCGAAATCTGGCTCCCACCCAACACCTTGCGCCGCATGCCCCCGAAATCTGGCTCCCACCCAACACCTTGCGCCGCATATCCGGTTCCCTGCGTACTATTTCCAGCCTAGTCGCGGCCTGTGCCCTGGCCAATGAGGCCCCTCTATTCATGCGTTTTCTCGCCAGCAGCCCACTGTTTTTCTATTAATTACATCCGGGTTGGACCCAGATTTTATGGGATGCCGATGCATGAGAAAATTCTCTTGACATTTTCATTGTTTAGAAGTAATTTTCCAGGATATAAAACAAGGCAACGCCGCGCATAAGGGTCTCACAGTGAGCCATTCCTGTCCGTTTTTTTGGCATAGAGCTCGCAGAGCCTGCATCGGCTTGTATCATTTATTTATAATATTATCATATTTTTATAGGTATATTTATTGCCGACTCTCAATGCCCATCTAGAGAAAGTTGCAAATAGAGTGCCGGAAAACCCCGCCATGGTTTTCGGCAGCCAAAGAGTTGATTACCGCCGGTTTCACCAGGCTGTGCGCCGTCTGGCCGGAGCTTTGCAGGCCCTGGGGATCGGACGGGGCGATCGCGTCGCGCTGCATCTGCCCAATCTCCCCCATTTCTGCATCAGCTATTACGCCCTCCTTCACCTCGGCGCGGTGGTCGTGCCGCTTTCCATCCTGAGCAAAGAATCCGAACTCGCGGCCATACTTCAGCACAGTGGCTGCCGGGGGATCATTTCCTGGTCCGGCATGCTCGCACCCCTGCAGGGCGCCCTCGAGCAGGCCCGGGAGTGCACCCTGCAGCTCGTGCTGGGCGAACAGATTCCGCGCCATGCCCACTCCCTCACCCGGTTGATCGCCCAGTCGCCAGAACTGACCAGCGCGCCCGCCGCCGGCCCCGATGACCTGGCCGTCATCAACTATATCGCCGGCGGCGCCGAGGAGAACCTGGGCGCCGAGTTCACCCAGGCTGCCCTGGTTGCCGGCGCGACCACCAGCTCCGAGATGTTCCGCATTACCGTTGACGACCGGGTGCTGGCGGTGCTTCCCCTCTTTCATCCCCTCGGGCAGAGTCTGGTCATGCACGGGGCTTTTTACGCCGGAGCGACCGTGGTGCTGCAGCCGAGATTCCAGGCCAGTGAAGTAGTAACGGCCCTGCGCGAGCATCAGGTCACTTTCATGGCGGGGGTTCCGGGGATGTTCAAGCTTCTCGCACAGATGGATCCTCCCGATCCTCCCCTCAGCACCCTGCGTTACGCCCTCAGCTACGGGGGACAGCTCCAGGAGGGGGTGCTGGAAACCTTTGAGGAGAAATTTCACGCGCATCTGCTCGAGAGCTACGGTTTTACCGAGGCCGGCCCCCTGGTCACCTCGATGCGCATCAATCGTGATCGCAAGCCCGGATCGGTCGGGCTGCCCATGGTCGGCGTTGAGCTGCAGATTCTCGATGAGGAGGGGCGTCTGCTCCGCCCCAACCAGAGCGGCGAGATCTGGGTCAAGAGCCCGAGCCTGATGCAGGAGTATTACCGCAAGCCGGACCGGACCCAGCAGCGGCTTCGCGACGACTGGTTTTTCTCCGGGGATGTCGGCTATCTCGACGACGAGCACTACCTCTTCGTTCAGGAACGCAAGGAGGATATCATCACCAAGGGGGGCTTTCAGATCTTCTCCTTCGAAGTGGAGGAGGTGCTGCTCGGTCATCCGGCGGTAGCCGAGGCCGCGGTGGTGGGGGTTCCCGATCCCGCACAGGGGCAGGAGGTCAAGGCCTGCGTAGTGCTCAAGGCGGGGGAGCAGGTCTCGCGCGATGAGCTGATCAGCTGGTGCCGCTCCTCCTTGCCGGTCTACAAGAGCCCGAAGATAATCGAGTTCGTTCCCGTCCTGCCCAAGAGCCCGACCGGACGGGTGCTCAAGAATATATTGCGCGCCGAGGCCAGGTCTCCGGCCTCCGCTCATGGCAAACAATAGCTCATTTCATCATACACTGCGATCCCCCGCTTCAGGCGGGGCTTAACAAAAGGAGAATCATCGTGAAAGATTACGGCCCCAACGATATCCGCAACGTCGGCCTCGTCTCACACCAATCAACAGGCAAGAGCACCCTGGTTGAAGGCATGCTCTTCGCAGCCGGCGCCATCACCCGTCTCGGCACCATCGACGACGGCTCCACCACCTCCGATTACCGTCCTGACGAGATCGACCGCAAGATCTCCATCAGCGCGGCCCTGATGACCATCGACTGGAAAAAGAACAAATTCAATCTCCTCGACCTCCCCGGCTATCCCGATTTCATCGGCGAGGTGCACTGCGCCCTGCGCGTCACCGACCTGACTATCGTGCTCGTGAACGGCGTCTCCGGAGTCGAAGTGGGCACCGATCTGGCCTGGGAAATCCTCGAAAAGAACAAGGGGCCGCGCGTTCTCTTCATCAACCGCCTTGACAAGGAACATGCCAATTTCAGCAAGGTCGTTGCCCATGCCCAGGAGGCCTACGGTTTCAGCGCCATCCCGGTCCAGTTCCCGGTCAAGGAAGGCGAGACCTTTGATGCGATCGTCGATCTGCTCACGATGAAAAAGCTGACCTTCCAGGCTGACGGCAGCGGCAAGTATAAAAGCGAGGAGATCCCTGCCGATCTGCAAGGCAAGGCCGAAGAGATGCGCAATGCCCTGATCGAAAAGATCGCCGAGGCCGACGACGCCATCCTGGAAAAGTATCTCAACACCATGGAGCTCTCGCCCGATGAGATCACCCAGGGGCTGCGCGCCGGCATCCGCAACGCCACCATCTTCCCGATCCTCTGCGGCTCCGCCGCGAAAAATATCGGCAGCGCCCCCCTGCTCGACTTTATCTGCGAGTACGGCCCCTCCCCGAGCGATCGCCCGGCAGCCCTCGCCGCCGACAACACCGGAGCCGAGGTCAAGGTTGCCACGGATGACAAGGCCCCCTTCAGCGGTTTCATCTTCAAGACCCTCTCCGAGATGCACGTCGGCGAGCTCTCCCTCATTCGCGTCTACTCCGGCCAGATCAAGGCCGGCGACGAGGTGCTCAACACCTCCAACAACATCACAGAAAAAATCGGCCAGATCTACGAACTCAACGGCCGCAACCGCAAGGAGAAGGGCAACCTCATCGCCGGGGATATCGGCGCCCTGGTCAAGCTGCGCAACACCCACACCAACAACACTCTCTCCGACCGCCGTAAACAGGTGGTCTTTCCGGCGGTGATCTTCCCCGAGCCGGTGGTCCAGGTTGCCGTCACCCCCAAGAGCAAGGGCGATGAAGACAAGATCTCGAGCGGACTGCACACCCTCAACGAGACCGATCCCAGCTTCACCATCGAGGTCAATTCAGAGCTCAAGCAGACCGTGCTTTCGGGCCAGGGCGAGATTCACCTTGCGGTCATCGTCAACCGCCTCAAGGAGCGCTACGGGGTCGAGGTCGAACAGAAAAAGCCCAGAATCCCCTATCGCGAGACCATCACCGGCAAGTCCGATGAGAAGTACCGCCATAAGAAGCAGACCGGCGGCGCCGGCCAGTTTGCCGAGGTCTGGATGCGCATCGAGCCCATGCCCCGCGGGGGCGGATTCGAGTTCGAAAGCCAGATCGTCGGCGGCTCCATCTCCGGCCCCTTCATCCCCTCCATCGAGAAGGGGGTGCGCCAGATCCTCGAAGAGGGGGCGATCGCGGGTTATCGCATCGTCGACGTCAAGGCCATCGTCTACGACGGCAAGGAGCATCCGGTCGATTCGAAGGATATCGCCTTCCAGATCGCCGGCCGCGAGGTCTTCAAGATGTGCGTCCAGTCGGCCAAACCGATCCTGCTCGAGCCTATCTATGATGTCGAGATCAAGTGCCCGGAGGAGAACATGGGCGACATCATGGGCGACCTCAACAGCCGCCGCGGCCGCATCATGGGCATGGAATCGACCGGCCGCTTCCAGGTGGTCAAGGCCAAGATTCCCCTTGCGGAACTGCACGGCTACAGCAGCACCCTCCGCTCCCTGACCCAGGGGCGCGCCAATTATTCACGCAAGTTCTCGCACTATGACCCCATGCCCAAAGAGGTAGAGGCCAAGGTCATCGCCGAGGCGCAGGCCGAAAAGGCCGCCGCGCAGTAAGCGTGATGGGGTGAAACCATCAGGCCCTCCCGCGCCGGCCGGCGCAGGAGGGCCTTTTTTTAAATGCGAAGGAGAGATCATGAAGAGGTTGTGGGCGCCATGGCGCATGGAGTATATTCAGCAGGAAAAACCGGCGGGCTGCATCTTTTGTGACAAACCCGGGGAGGAGCGCGACCGCGAGAACCTCATCCTCCACCGCGGCTGTCACTGTTTTGTCATCATGAATTTCTATCCCTACAACAACGGCCATCTCATGGTCGTGCCCTTCCGCCATACCGCCGATCTGGCCGGGCTCCAGAAGGAGGAGCAGCTGGAGATGATGGAGCTGCTCGGCCGCTGCACCCGCATCCTGGCCGAGGCGATGAAAAGCCAGGGCTTCAACGTCGGCATGAACCTCGGCCGCATCGCCGGAGCCGGGGTCGATGACCACCTCCACTTCCATATCGTGCCGCGCTGGAATGGCGATACCAACTTTATGCCTGTGGCCGGCAACACCCGTGTGCTGTCACAGGGACTGACGGAATCCTGGGAACTCCTCCGCCGCTTTTTCTAGGCCTTTCCTCTCCGTTCCCGCTCCTTGACCTCTTCCCAGACCAGGTCCATCTCCTCGAGGGTGGCGCCGTCGAGGGTGCGGCCGCGGCTGCGAAAGTCTTCCTCCACCTCCTGGAAGCGCCGCGTGAACTTGTCAATGGTGCCGCGCAGGGCATCCTCGGGATTGATATGGAGAAAGCGCGAGAGGTTGACGATGGAAAAGAGCAGATCCCCGAGTTCATCGCTGATGCGACCGCTCTCGGCCGAGGCCGCGGCCTCCTCGAGTTCGGCGAGCTCCTCGCGGACCTTGTCCCAGACCGGGCC
>Ga0302250_1000144_pt1 | contig 98155 bp, 65 predicted proteins | sample AAG_RA_Asp_MG_FD_193536 | JGI IMG/M metagenome (GOLD analysis project Ga0302250, IMG submission 193536) | Enriched activated sludge microbial communities from anaerobic digester in WTTP, New Holstein, Wisconsin, United States - AAG_RA_Asp | ecosystem: Engineered > Bioreactor > Anaerobic >... | reverse complement strand
TTGATCATGATCAATCTGCAAGGTTATTTTGACTATTTGCCAATATGATATTCATAAATATTGCAATAGTCAAGGATTAATTGCAAATTAATCAATTTACTACAATTTAATCAGGAGACCCTAAATATTCAGTTTTTGCTGTTATTAATAACAACCACTAAATGCCCAGATACAGGGGGAGATGGCCCGCGGGCTGGGCACCTGGCGGGAAAACCAACCACAAGTTGCAGGAGGAAGCAGCATGGAACTTTTAATTCAGTTGATCAGCGGTGCTCTGGGAGGCAATCTGGCCGGTTCTCTGCTAAAAAAATTAAGCCTTGGCACAGTGCTGAATTCCATCGTGGGTATCCTCGGCGGCGGTTTGGGTGGGCAGATTCTCAATTCGCTGGGTGCAAGCTCCGGCGGTGCCAGCTCCCTGGATCTTGCCGGCATCATCTACAACATCCTTGGCGGCGGTGTCGGCGGCGGCGTGGTGATGGCCGTCATCGGCCTGATCAAGTCGCTTTTCGCAAAGAAGTAATCCGTTATATGGCATGCAGCGGGGGCTGCCTGGCAGCCCCCGCACTGTTTGTCCTCCTGCATATCTCTCCCCCTTCGCCAAATCCCTTGACTTTAGTCTAATTTCTTCGCATATTTTTGCACTTGGCTCCGGGTCAAGCGACGTTTTATTGAGCACACTTCCATCTGGCGTATCCATGGCCTTGCTCTGCACCCCCCATCTTTCAACCCTCTCCATGCGCGGTGCCCTCGGGCGGACCGCTCTCATGATGCTTTTATTCTGCGGCTTTGGCGAGGCCCAAACCCTCTCGCCGGCCGGCGGGATGGCGCAGCAGATCGCTTATCTGCAGGCGCGCGGGGAGCTGAGCGGGCTCTCTCCGTTCATCCAGCCCTACGATATCAGAGAGATCCGGAGCGGGCTGGAGGGGACGGCAGGAAAACATGCCCTTTTTCTCTCTGCTGGCCTGAACCGCCGGCGCCTTGAGCCCGGCGAGGCCTCGGTCGCGGTGGTCTCGGACAACCGCCTGCTCAGGGAGCCCTTTCCTGGCACCCTCCCCGGGGAAGCAATCTACGATCCCGCCGATGCGTGGCTCTATTACGGCCGCCAGCGCCTCGAACTCGCCTGTCGCCCCAAATCCTGGCTGCAGATCTTCAACACCATGCTCCTCGACAACCGTTTGGACGAGCATGCCGGCTACGCCGGCATCCGCCAGGAGGGCTTTGCCAGCTACACGGAGCGCGCCGGGGTGAGGCTGCAGCATGACGGCTTTACAGCCGTGATCGGTCGCGAGTTTCTGCGCATCGGCCCCGGCTTTGACGCCAGTTTGCTGGTCTCCCCGTACAGCCGCCCCATGGACCAGATCGCCCTCGGCTGGCGGAATCGCTGGCTGCGCTACGATTTCATCGCTGCCTCCCTCGATCCCTCGCCCTGGCTGCTGGAAGGAGGGGGGGCGCGCAACCGCTATATCAGCCTGCACCACCTCCAGGTGCAGCCCATGCGGCGGCTCTGCATCGGCATCGGCGAGGCGATGCTCTACTTGAGCAGCGCCCCGGAATTCAACTATCTCAATCCCCTTCTGGCCTGGTACGGCGAGGTCACCAACGGGCCGGTCGGCGGCAACATCCTTGGCAGCGTACACATCGCCGCCATGCCGGTGGACAACCTGACCCTCCATGCGGACCTCCTCATTGACGACATCCAGCTCGAGAAGAGCGGTCCCGGGGACCTGGAACCCGCCGAATACGGCCTGATCGCCGGATTGCGCTGGGCCGATCCCCTGCACCTTCAGGGCGGCGACCTCTTTCTCGAGTACACGCGCATCACCAATCGCACCTTCAACGGCGAGGGCGGGCCCTGGGAGCGGTGGCTGCATCGCAACGAGCCCATCGCCCATTTCCTCGGCAACGATTTCGAACGCTGGCTGGCCGGTTTCTCCTGGTGGCCGCAGCCGGCCCTGCGCGCCGCCTGCATCATCGATCTGCGCCGGCGCGGCGAGGGGCGCATCGACAAGCCCTTCGACCGTCCCTGGCTCGATACCCCCCTCGGGGAGGAGTACAGCGAGCCCTTTCCCACCGGCGTGGTCGAAGAGAACGAACGCTGCACTCTGGAGCTGAGCTGGCAGCCGCGCCAGGCCGTGCGCGCCCACGGCCGTATCGGCTATTGCCGGATTTCCAACCTGAACCATTCCCCGGGGCTGGACCGCAGCGAGTGGATGGGCAGCCTGGGGCTGGAGGTGGATGTGCTGCGCAAATTCAGCATGGAATAGTTTTGCTTCGAGCCATCAGGGGAAGCAGGGGGAGAGTGTTACAGTGGCCGGGCCAATCCCGGCAGATCAATAAAAAGCATCATTACTCATCGGAGGTGTTATGATCAATGTCGGTGTCATCGGCGTCGGCTACTGGGGACCCAATATCATCCGCAATTTCGATGGCTGCAGTCAGACCCAAATGGCCATCGCCTCGGACCTCAAGCCGGAGCGGCTCTCCTTCATCCAGAAGAAGCACCCTGCTCTTAAAACCACGGCCGATTATCGCGAGATCATCAACGATCCCGCCATCGATGCGGTGGCGATCTGCACCCCGGTCTTTTCCCACTATGAGCTGGCCAAAGAGGCCCTGCAGGCCGGCAAGCACGTCTTTCTCGAAAAGCCGATGACCTCCACCTCGCAGCAGGCCGAGGAACTGGTCAACCTGGCGGCGCAGAAAAAGCTCACCCTGATGCTCGATCATACCTTCATTTACACCGGCGCGGTGCAGCTGATTAAAAAACTGGTCGATGCCGGCGAGATCGGGGATCTTTATTATTTTGATTCGGTGCGCATCAACCTCGGCCTCTTTCAGCACGACGTCAATGTGATCTGGGATCTGGCCCCGCACGACATTTCGATCATGGATCACCTCCTCCAGCTCAAACCCGAGAGTGTGGTCGCCACCGGCGCCGACCACGTCGGCGCAGGCCACGAGGATGTCGCCTATCTCACCGTCTATTTCCCCAACAACATCATCGCCCACATCCACGCCAACTGGCTCTCGCCGGTCAAGATCCGCCAGACCCTGATCGCGGGGACCAAAAAAATGATCGTCTGGGATGACAATCTCCCCAACGACAAGATCAAGATCTACGATTCGGGCATCACCGTCAACCGCACCAAGGCGGAGATCTATGACACCCTGATCCAGTACCGCACTGGCGACATGTGGGCCCCCAAGGTGCCGCTCACTGAAGCGCTGAGCCTGGAGGTGAACCATTTCGCCGAATGCATCCAGAGCGGCAAGACTCCGCTCACCGACGGGGTGGCCGGCCTCAACGTGGTGCGCATCCTCGAGGCCTCGGAAAAGTCGATCAAGGCGCGGGGCAAGGAGATCCGGTTGGCGTAAAACCTGACACTGTTTTTTGTGAACCTGTATAAAATAACCTACTCCTGGAGCAGAACATGAAATTTCTCAGCATTGCCGACGATGTCAAACTCGGCGAAGGGGTCAAGATCTTCAATTTCGTCAACCTATACGGCTGCGAGATCGGCGACCATACCAAGATCGGCACCTTCGTCGAGATCCAGAAAGGGGCCACGGTGGGCAAGCACTGCAAGATCTCGAGCCATACCTTCATCTGCGAGGGGGTGCACATCGAGGACAACTGCTTCATCGGCCACAACGTCACCTTCATCAACGACAAATTCCCGCGCGCGACCAATCCGGACGGCTCCCTGCAGACCGAGGCGGACTGGGCCTGCGTGCCCACCTACGTCCGCGCGGGGGCTTCGGTCGGCTCGAGCTCGACCATCCTCTGCGGGGTGACCATCGGCGAGAACGCCATCATCGGCGCCGGAGCGGTGGTGACCAAGGATGTACCACCCAACACCATCGTCGCCGGCTGCCCGGCGAGGGTGCTGAGGAAGATGGAATAGCCTGCAGATATCAAAAAGGGAGATGGAAATAATTCCATCTCCCTTTTTTATTCTCTACTGGCCGGGCTCGGCGGGGGCCTTTTCGATGATTGCCGGAAAGTTTTCGATCTTGAGCAGGCGGGAGAAAGCCTTGGGGATGTCGGTGTTTTCATGGAATCCGGAGAGCAGCTTCGCCCCGGGACCATAGGCGTAGAGGGGGACGGTGGCGCCGGAGTGGCCGTCGGTGCTCCAGTGGAGTTCGACCTCGCTGCCGTCGACATTGCCGCCGTTGATGGAGAGGCCGCCGGTCTCATGGTCGGCGGTGACCACGACCAGGGTGTGTTTGTCCTTTTGCGCGAATTTGAGGGCTTCCGCGACCGCCATGTCAAAGTCGAGGGTCTGGCGGACCGAGTTCTCCGCGTTGTGGTCGTGGTTCGCCCAGTCGATCTGACTGCCCTCGATCATAACGATAAAGCCCTTTTTGCTCTCCTTGAGCAAATCGATGGCCCGCGCAGTCATCTCGGCGATGGTCGGCTCGGGACGCATGGTCTGCATCCCCTCATCGGCGAAGAGGCCGAGCACCCTCGGCCCCCTGGCGGCCATCAGTTCCTCGCGGGTGCGGATGACCGCATAATTTTTGGTGCGGGCGAGGTCGAGGAGGTTGCGCTCGTCCGCCCGGCGGCTGCCGGTTTCGCTCTTCGGGATGAAGAAGGAGTATCCCCCGCCCAGCATGACATCGATCCCGTTGAGAAGCAGGTGCTCAGCAATGAGGGGCTGCTCCTTGCGGCTCATGGTGTGGGCGCCGAAGCCGGCCGGTGTGGCGTGGGTGACAGATGAGGTGGCGACGAGTCCCGTGGCCATCCCCCTGGCTTTGGCGGCGGCCATGATGCTCAGGGGCATATCCCCGTTCGGGGTGCGGGAGATGCGGCCGTTGTTGGTCTTGATGCCGCAGGCCATGGCGCTGCTGGCGGCTGCGGAATCGGTGACGAGGTGGTCCGCCGAGCTGGTGCGGATAAAGCCGGCGATGGGCATGCGGTCCATATGAAGGGCACCGGCGACGCCCGGCCCCTTGATGCGCGCGTAGGAGACGGTGGAGATGCTCATGCCGTCACCGATGAGAAAAATGATGTTTTTAACCTTGTTGCCCTTGATGATCGGCAGCTGGCTCTGATCGGCTGGCGGCTGATAAAAGCTCGAATCGGCCGGCAGCGCCCAACCTGCAGCGGTCAGGAGAGCGATCAGAAGTGGGATAAACAGCTTGCGGCAGTGAAGCATGGGTTGTACTCCTTGACAGGTTTTATAAAACCTAATATGCAAAAAATAATCCTTTTACGCAAATGATTTGCATCACCAGGGTCTCCCCGAAATCTGGTCCCAACCTGACACCTTGTGCCGCGTACTGCCCCCGAAATCTGGTCCCCACCCGGCACCTTGTGCCGCGTACCCCCTGAAATCTGGTTCCCACCTGATCGCTTGCGTCGCGCACCCCCCTGAAATCTGGTCCCCACTTTACACCCTGCAGCGCATACCCCTGCTTTTCTGTTGACATTACCCTCACTATTTTTTATTTTGGTGAAACAGAAAGGCCTGATATGCGCATTAAAAGTCTCATCCTGGGGGTACTTGTTTTCACCGCCACCGCTCTCCACGCCGGCGCTGCGGAGGACAGTCTGATCCTGGCGCAGGAGCAACTCATCCAGGAGGTCATCGACCGCATCGATGTCGATTCGATGCTCACCCGGGTGCGCATCCTCTCCGGGGAGCAGGAGGCCTGGATCGGGGGCGTCAACTATACCATCCTCTCCCGCCATTACCTTCAGCCGGGCAACGCCCTCGCCGCCGACTATCTATTCCAGGAGCTGACCCGCCACGGGCTCTCCCCGTTTATAGACTATTTCGGTGCTCGCGGCGAGAATGTTGTCGCCTTTCAACAGGGCTATCTCCATCCCGAGCAGCAGTTCATCATCTGCGCCCATTATGACTGCCAGCCCGCCGGCAACCGCGCCTACGGGGCGGACGACAATGCCAGCGGCACAGCGGCCGTGCTCGAGGCGGCGCGCCTGCTCGGCCGGCAGCGTATGCCCTATACCGTGATCTATGCCCTCTGGGACGAGGAGGAGATCGGCCTGGTCGGCGCCCGCTCCTATGCCGGCAAGGTCGCCAATCTCGGCCACCAGATCCTCGGCGTGATCAACATGGACATGATCGCCTGGGACGGCAATGGCGATGGCATCGTCACCCTGCACGCGCGGCCCATCGCCCAGTCCCTCGACCTCGCCCAGCGGCTCATCGATATCAACACCAATTACGGGATCGGACTCGATCCCTGGATCGTCAATCCCGGCACCCCCAACAGCGATCACGCCCCCTTCTGGGATTATAATTACAGCTCCATTCTGATCATTGAGGATTACCGGCGGGGCGCCTATCCCTCCGATTTCAACCCCTACTATCACACCGTCAACGACCGGATCATGTCAGGGGACAAGCTGGTGTTTGATCTCGGATACTTTCTGCGCTGCGCCCGGATGTGCATCGGCAGCCTGGTCAGCTACGCTTTTGATGTAGCCCCGGCGCCGCCCCTTTTAACCCGGACGCCCCTGCAGCTGCCGGTGCGCACCACCCTCGCTTGGCACAGGGATAAGCGGGCGCGGGAATACACTGTCCAGCTCTCGACTTACAGCGATTTCTCGGTGATCGCCTCCGGGCTGAGCGTCGCCGCCGATACCTTTTGCATCCCCTGCCGGTTGGCCTACGAGCAGCACTATTTCTGGCGGGCGCGAGGCCGCAACCGCGGCGGCAGCGGCATCTGGAGCGAGGCCGGCGAATTCACCACCAGCGGCCTGCAGCACTATCAGCTTGCTCTTGAACCGGGCTGGAACCTGGTCTCCACCCCCGTTGCCCCGGAGGATTCAATCATCAGCAATCTGTTCACCGACAAGAGGCTGATACTGCGCGACGCCGCCGGGCGGCGCTTCAGTTCTGATCGCAGCTGGGACGAGCGCAAGGCCTGGTCGATGCGCGAGGGCTTCTGGATTCATGCCCCTGCCGCGGCCAGCCTCGACTTTGCGGGCTGGGAGATCAATACTGCACCGGCGCCCCTCGCCCTGCAGCAGGGCTGGCAGATCATCCCCTGGTGGTACAATAAGCATATGGCAACCGATTCCGCCCTGGCCTCGCTCGGCGGCCGGGCCGCCCTGCTCAAGGACGGCGCCGGGCATCTCTACTGGCCGGAGGAGGGGATCGACCAGGTCGGCACCCTCCAGCCCGGCAGGGGCTACCAGCTCTATCTCACCGCTGCCGATACCCTGCTCCTGCCGCTCAACCGCGGCGGCGCTCCGGAGCCTCCCGTCAGCGTGTGGACGGAGGGTTCCCCGCGCCATTATGTACCACCCTTCAGGACCGGCGCCAATGCCCATCTCTTGCTCGAGGCGGAGAGGCTGACCGACAGTGATGAGGTGGCTGTCTGGGCGGAGGGGCGCACCCTGGCCGGAGCCGGAATTGTGCAGGGGGGACGGGTGCTGATCACCATCTGGGGGGATGACATCGCCACGCCGGATTTCATTGACGGCGCGCTGGCGGGGAGCCCGCTCACCCTGACTTTGTGGAGCAATGAATCGGGGCGGGAGGAGACCCTGCTGGTGGAGAATCTGGAGGATGTGCTTACGGGCGAGGCGGCGACTTCACCCCTGGCCTGGACTCAGGACGCCCTCTGGCGCGGTGCCGCCGGCGAAGTCGAGGCCTTGCCCGCCAGCCTGGCCCTGCGCCAGAATTATCCCAATCCCTTCAACGCCGCTACCGTCATCCGCTACGAACTGCCGCTGCCTGGCCGGGTGGTGCTGCGGGTGATCAATGTCAACGGGCGGGAGGTAGCGCGGCTGGTGGAGGGGGAACAGCGCGCCGGCATCCATGAGGTGAATTTCAGGGCGGAGAACAACGCCAGCGGCCTCTACTGGGCGGAACTGCAGACCAGCGAAAAGCGGGTGCACATCAAGATGATGCTGGTGCGCTGAGCCCCGGCAAACCAACAGCCCCGGCTGAGCCTGGTGCGCGCGCCGGGGCCTTCCATTGTTGAGTCTTATCCCAGGGCCACATCCAGTGTCATCATCACCGCAAATCCCAGCATCGCGCCGATGGTCGCGGCGTGGGTGTCGCTCTCCTGCTGGGCTTCCGGAATCAACTCCTCCACCACCACATAGATCATCGCGCCCGCGGCGAAGGCGAGGGCGTAGGGCAGGATCGGCTTGATGAGCAGGACGGAGGCCGCCCCGAGCACACCGGCGATGGGTTCGACGATGCCCGAGGCCTGGCCGTACCAGAAGCTTTTGGTACGGCTGAGCCCTTCACGGCGAAGGGGGACCGAAACCGCCGCCCCCTCGGGGAAGTTCTGGATGCCGATGCCGAGGGCGAGGGCGACTGCCCCGGCGAGCGAGGCGGAAGGCAGATCGGCGCCGACCGCCCCGAAGGCCACTCCGACAGCCAGACCCTCGGGAAAGTTATGCAGGGTGATGGCCAGCACGAGCAGGATGCTGCGCCGCCAGTGGGTCTTGATCCCCTCCGCCTCCGTATCGGGCAGACCGATATGAAGATGGGGGAGAATGTGGTCGACCAGCCAAAGGAAGGCTCCACCGAGAAGGAAGCCGAGCACTGCCGGCACCCAGGCGGGCAGCGGCCCACCTTCAGCCATCTCGAGGGCCGGGGCGAGCAGCGACCAGAAGCTGGCGGCGATCATAACTCCCGCGGCGAAGCCAAGCATGCTGTTGAGTACGCGGCGGTCGATGCTCTTGAAAAAAAAGACCATGGCGGCGCCGAGGGCGGTGAGCAGCCAGGTGAAACAGGTCGCCAGCAAAGCCTGCAGGATCGGATCGAGGCTGGTGAACCAGGTCATGTTCTCCTCCGTAGGGAGTGGAAACAGAGCGGGGAGCGCAGGCTCATGCGCTCCCTCAGCGGTTGTTTTGAATGGTCAGTTCGGCGAGGCGTGCGAAGCAGCTGGAATCCATACTGTCGCCTCCCAGATTCCACTCCCAGTTGCCTGTATTGGTTCCGGGCACATTCATCCGCCCGCGCTCGCCAACGCCGAGCAGGTCCTGGAGGGGGATGATCGCCACCCGGGCCGGCGAACTCATCGCCACGCGGATCAGCTCCCAGTGCACGCTGGATTCGTCGACGGCGCGGCCGAGGTATTCCTGGAGGTGGCGCTTCTCTTCCTCAGTGGCGTCAAGACGCCACCAGCCGATGGTGGTGTTGTTGTCGTGGGTGCCGGTGTAGACGATGCAGTTGGGCTCATAGCGCCAGGGCATGTAGGGATTCTCGGCGGGGTTGCCGCTGAAGGCGAAGAGGAGCACTTTCATTCCCGGCAGGCCGAAGCGATGCAGGGCCTCCTTGACATCGTCGGTGATCACGCCGAGGTCCTCGGCGATGACGTTGAGGTTGGGGATCTCGGCGACGAGGCGTTCGAAGAAGGGGTAGGTGGGGACGGTCACCCAGCGCCCGTTGATGGCAGTTTCCTCTTCGGCCGGCACTTCCCAGTAGGCGATGAGGCCGCGGAAGTGGTCGATGCGGACGATATCGAAGAGGCGCAGGTTCTGGCGCATGCGGTTGAGCCACCACGCGAAGCCGTCCTTGGCCAGGGCATCCCAGTCGTAGATCGGATTGCCCCAGAGCTGGCCGGTGGCGCTGAAATAGTCGGGGGGCACGCCGGAGACCACATAAGGCTCGCGGTTTTCGTCGAGTTTGAAGCGGTCGGGATGGGACCAGACGTCGCTGCTGCCGAAATCGACATAGATGGGCAGGTCGCCGATGATGGTGATGCCGCGGCTGGCGCAGTGACGTTTGAGATCGAACCACTGTCTTTGCACGACGAACTGGAGAAATTTTTCAAAGTGGATGGCCTCGGCCAGCTCTGTGCGCATCCTGGCGAGGGCCTCGGGATGGCGGTCGCGCAAATCTACCGGCCATTCGCTCCACATCTGGCCCGGGAAATGGCCCTTGAGGGCGATGAAGAGGGCGAAATCCTCGAGCCAGGCGGCCTGATCGGCGCAAAAGCGCTCGAAGCCGGGGTCAGGGGAGGTGCGCCAGCGGGCGAAGGCCCTGGCGAAGAGTCCCCGTTTATAGTTCGAGACCGCCGGATAGTCGATCGGTCCCGCCGCCGGCGGGGTCAAACCCTCAAAATCGGCCGGGGTGAGCAGCCCTTCCTCGATCAGCCGCTCGGGGCTGATGAGCAGGGAGTTGAGGGCGAAGGCGCTGCTGCTGAGATAGGGGGAGTTGCCGTAGGCCGGATCGGTGGGGTTGAGGGGAAGGAGCTGCCAGTATTTCTGTCTGGATTCGGCCAGACGGTCGATAAAGGAGTAGGCTTCCTGCCCCAGATCGCCGATACCGTGAGGCGAGGGAAAGGAGGTCACATGCATCAATATTCCACTACCGCGAGTGAGTTCCATCTCTTCTCCTGATAGGATTGTCGCCTGCTTTTTCGCCGTATAGTATAGGGGAATTTTGCATAGCAATCAAGCTGAAAATCACCCGGCCTGGCGCCGCTCGCCCTAATCTGGCTCCCACCTGTCGCCGCTCACCCTAATCTGGTTCCCACCTGGCGCCGCTCGCCCTAATCTGGCTCCCACCTGGCGCCGCTCACCCAAATCTGGTTCCCACCTGGCGCCGCGTTCACTGAAAAAAAGTGTTTTGATTTTCCATCTGTTTTGGTATGTTTAACCATTGGCAAATGCGGAACATGTGAGGAACAGATGGAAAACAGGACACGCACCCTTTTTAACCGCCTGCAGGCGGGGCGGCTGATCGCACTGCTTTCGCCGGCCCGGCCGGAGGATTGCCTGGCGGCCTGGGAAGCCCTTGCTCCCCTCGGCATCACCCTCGAGATCGCCCTGCGCTCCCCGGCGGCTGCGCCGGGCATAGCCCTCCTCCTTGAGCGCGAGCCTGAGGCCCTGGTCATGGCCGGCACGGTGATGACCCCGGAACAGGCCGACCGCGTTATCGAAATGGGTGTGGCGGGCATCGTCTGCCCGGATTATTTTCCCGATGTGGTCGAACGCAGCGTCGCGGCTGACCTGCTCTGCATCCCCGGTGGCATCAGCGGGGTGGGCGCGCAGCTCGCGCAAAAGGCGCGCCTCTACGGCTGCACCATCGAGGAGCTGCCGCTTCTCTATCCCTATCAGTACATCCACAAGCTCTTCCCCGCCATCACCGAAACCGTCTCCTTCCTCGGCCTTGCCTCCGCCTGGAAAGGCCCCTACAAGGGGCTGCAAATGGTCTACACCGGGGGCATCAATCGGGACAACCTGGCTGCCGCCGCCGATTTCGACCGCAGCGGCATCTTTTGCGGCTCCGCCCTGACCAAGGCGGCGCCCGATCGGGCGGGCATGCGCTCTGAAGGGGAAAAATGGCTCGCCCTTCTGGCGGAGAAAAATCAGGAATGAGCAGCCCGGGAGCATGGTCCGCCCTCATCGTCGATGATGAGTGGCTGGTGCGCGAGGAGCTCAAGGGGCTGCTGGCCGGCTACCCCGAAATCCGTGTGGAGGGAGAGGCTGGCTCCGTCCGGCAGGCGGCGGAGCAGCTCGCGCGGCGCGCCTTCGACGTCATCTTTCTGGATATCCAGATGCCCGGCGCCCTCGGCTTTGAACTCCTCGAGCAGGCGGAGGTCACTGCCAGGATCATCTTCATCACCGCCTACGATCAGTACGCCATCAAGGCCTTTGAGGTCAACGCCCTCGATTATCTGCTCAAGCCCATCCAGAAGGAGCGCCTCGGCCAGTCGATTGCGCGCCTGAGCGGCCGGGCGCCCGAAGCGCTGCGCCACAAGCCCAAACTCGGCTACGACGATGTGGCTTACGTCATGGTCGCCGGCTCATTAAAGTTCCTGCAGGTGGCGCAGATCCGCTGCATCACCGCCGGAGGCAACTATTCCTATCTCTATTATCAGGACCACCGGCGGGAGCTGGTGGCCAAGAGTCTGCAGGAGTGGGAAGAGATCCTGCCGGGGGAGTATTTCCAGCGCATTCACCGCTCGGCGCTGGTCAACTTTGCCTTTGTCGAGCGGGTGGAAAAGTGCCGCAATTATTCGCATCTGGTCCACGTCCGCGGGGTAGAAAAGCCCCTGGTGATGAGCCGGCGTTACTCCGCCCGGCTGCACCACCTCCTCCCGCTGTGACTCCTTCCGCTTCTATCCCTTGCTGCCCATCTCCTCGAGGCTTTTACGCTTTAATCCGCGGCTGGTAATGCGGATGCGGGCGTGCACCATGCCCTGCTCTTCGGTCAGGGAAAAGTTCTGCTCCTCCCTGAACATGATTTCGAGGCGCTGACGGATGTTTTCCACAGAGTTGCCGTGGCCGTCGCTTTGGGTTTTGGCCCCGTCCGGCAGAGGCTTGAGGCGGCCGCTGTTGGAGACATCGATGGCGAGCACCTCATCCCGGTAGCGGATGTTGAGGGTCACCTGCAGGGGCAGAGGGCTGGTCTGCATGCCGTACTTGATGGCGTTTTCGACCAGGGGCTGGCAGATGAAGGCGGGGACGACCAGCTGGCGCGCCTTCTCGTCGATACTGACCGCGACCTGGAGGGAATCGCGGTAGCGCACCTTTTCGATGTTGAGGTAATTGGTGACGGCGGTGATCTCGTCGTCGAGCAGGGCCTCGGCCTTGTTAAAATTGAGCAGCGAGTAGCGCAGGAATTCGGAGAGGGCCGAGACCATGTCCCAGGCCTGTTCCTGGCTGATGAGGATCATCGAGCGGATCGAGCCGAGGGCGTTGAAGAGGAAGTGAGGGTTCAGCTGGTAGCGCAGCAGCTTGAGCTGGGAGAGGCTCGCCAGGGAGCGGGCCTTGAGCAGGTCGCGGCGCTGACGGATATAGTCGATGAAGAGCTTGACCAGCATGAGCAGGGCGGCCAGCGCCAGCAGGGTGAACCAGTAGGTCTTCCAGAAGGGGCGGGAGATGGTGATGTGGATGGCGGTCCCCTCTTCATTCCAGATCCCGTCGTTGTTGGCGGCCTTGACCCGGAAGGTGTAAGCGCCGGGGTCGAGGTTGGTATAGGTCACGAAGCGGCGGTGGGTGACGTGGTTCCATTCGCTCTCAAAGCCCTCCATGATGTAGGCGTACTGGTTCTGTTCGCTGAGGGCATAGTTGAGGGCGGCAAATTCGAAAGAAAAGACGGTGTGGCGCCAGGAGAGGTCGATCCTGCGGGTGCGGCTGATCTCCTGTTTGAGGAGGCGGTTGGGGGCGTTGACCTCGACGGGGCGGTTGAAGAGGGCGAATTGCGTGATCACCACCGGGGGGATGAAGGTGTTTTCGCGGATGGCGCCGGGATAAAAGCCGGTGGCGCCGTTGATGCCCCCGAAGAAGAGTTCTCCGTCGCGGGTCTTGAGGGCGGCACCGTAGTTGAACTGGTTGCTCTGCAGGCCGTTCTCCTTGTAGAAGCACTTGATGCGGCGGGTTTCAGGATCGAAGCGGCAGAGGCCGTCGCTGGTGCTCAACCACAGGCAGCCGCTCTCATCCTCGAGGAGGCCGTGGACGACATTGGCGGGCAGGCCGTCGCGGGTGGAAAAAGCGGTGACGGCTTCACTGTCGGGATCGAGGCGGAAGAGGCCGGCTCCGACGGTGCCGATCCAGATCATCCCCTTGCGGTCCTGGAGCAGGGCGCGCACCTGAATATCCCGGCCGCTATCGTTGAGCCCGATGATGCGAAAGTCCCCGCTGGCGGGATCGAGGCGGCCGACGCTGGTGCGGCTGCCGCCGACCCAAATGTGTCCGGCGCGGTCCTGCAGGAGGGAGAGAACGCTGCTGAAACCCTGATCATGCCAGGGGGTGAGGAGATGGTCGAAACGGCCGGTGCGGGGATTGAAGCGGTCGAGGCCCCCGCCGTAGGTGCCGACCCAGATCTCGCCCGCTTCGTCCTGGAGGAGGGCGAGGACGTTGTCGTTGGCGAGGCTGGCGGGATCCCCGGGCCGGTGGGTGTAGCGGGTGAAGCGGCGTCCTGCAGTGCCGGGGAGGAGGTTGAGGCCGCCGTTGAAGGTGCCGATCCAGAGGTTTCCCCGGCGGTCCTGGAGCAGGGCCTTGATGTTGTTGACGCTGAGGCAGGAGGGATTGCCGGGCTCGTAGGTATAGTAGGAGAAGAGGCCGCTGCGGCGGTCGAGGCGGTTGATCCCGCCGCTTTCGGTGCCGAACCAGAGGTCGCCGCTGCGGTCCTCCATGATCGCATAAACCTCCTGGGAGTTGAGGCAGCGGCGGCTGGCGGCGTCGGCGCGGTAGTGGACGAAGGGGATGTTGGTGGTATTGAGAAAACTGATGCCGCCGCGGGTGCCGATCCAGAGGTCGCCCTTGCGGTCCTGGAAGATTGCCTGCACCGAGTTCTGCACCAGGCTGTGGGGGTTGTTGGGGTCATGGGTGTGGCTGGTGATCACCCCGCTGCTGCGTTCGAGGCGGTAGAGGCCGCTGCGGTTGCCAATCCAGAGTGAACCGCGGCCGTCGTCGAGGAGGGCGCGGATGGTCGTGCTTTCGGGATTGCCCGCGCCCGGGTGGATAGCGCTGAAGCGCCCGGTCGAGCGCTCCAGGCGGTTGAGGCCGCCCCAGGCGGTGCCGATCCAGAGGTCGCCCTCGCGGTCCGCGCAGATGGAATGGATCTCGTCATCGCTGAGGGAATGGGGATCGCCGCGGAGGTGGCGATAGGGGGTAAAGCTTTCTCCGGAGGGATCGAAGGAGAGCAGGCCGCCGGAGTTGGTGCCGACCCAGAGCAGGCCGCCGCGGTCGAGATGGAGGGCGAGTATTTCATTGGCGCCGGCAGCGGCTTTGCCGGGGTAGGGGAAAAAGCTGGCGATCCTGCTGCGGTCGCGGCTGATGCGGTCGAGGCCGTTCTCGGTGCCCACCCAGAGGCAGCCGCTGCTGTCCAGGAGCATGGCGTTGATATTGTCGCCGCTGAGCAGCAGCCCGGCACTCGAGTCTGCGCCGAAGCGCTGAAAGGCGCCGCTGTCCCGGTCGAAGCGGTTGAGGCCGCCGTCTTCAGTGCCGATCCAGAGGTAGCCCTGCTCGTCCTCGGCCAGGCAGCGGATGAGGTTGGCGGAGAGGCCGCCGGGATTGGCGGGATCCTGCTGGTAGACGACAAAGTCGTAGCCGTCGTAGCGGTTGAGCCCCTCGTTGGTGCCGCACCAGATGAAGCCCTGGCGGTCCTGGAGAAAGCAGTTCACCTTGCTGTGGGCAAGTCCCTGATCGATGGTGAGGTTGCGGAACTGCAGCTCGCGCTCCTGGCTGTTGCTGGGCTGGGCCCCGGTCCCCTGCACGCCGGCGGGGGGGAGGGCGAGGAAGAAGATGAGAATGAGGCTTGGCGGTTTCAAGTCGGACCTTCCTCGATTGGGCTGCGCGGGGCAGCGTGGCAGGGGCTGGTCGCCATGGCAGGCGGGTCGGCTGCTCAATTTTACGTTTTTGCCGCCTTTTAAGCAAGGAAAAACTGCAGCTGTTTGACCGTTCACATAATCTATTAACCGTTCGCCCTTTTGGGGTTGCTTCGCTGGCTATTTTCATGTATACTCTGGTATAACCCTGCATTCCTGTCCGCCGTCCGGCCGATCATCCCAGCCGGGCGCACCATGCCTGTTGACCTGCAGAGTGGCTTGTGCATGAAAGAGCTTCGGACCCTGATCATCGACGATGAATGGCTCATCCGCCTGGAACTGCGGCGGATGCTGCAGTCGATGCCCAACATCCGCATCGTCGGCGAGGCCGCCACGGTGGCCGAGGCGGCGCAGCTCGCCGAAAGCGCCAGTCCCGATCTGGTCTTCCTCGACCTTCAGCTCGGGGATGGATCGGGAGCCGATTTCCTCAACCTTGCGCAGGGCACCTTCTCGCTCATCTTCGTCACCGCCTTTGAATGCAACCTCCCCAAGGTCACCAACCATCCGACCCTGGCCTGTCTGGCCAAGCCCATCAATAAAGACAAGCTTTATGCTGTCCTGCAGACCCTCCAAAAAGGTGAAGGAGTCCAAGTATGAGAAAGACCATTCTCTTTGTGATCCTGATTCTGCTCACCTCATTTTCGGCCCTGCTCGCCCAGGCGACGATCACGGGCACCGTCGCCGACAGCGCCAAGGGGGATCCCCTCATTGGCGCCAACGTCTATCTGGTGGGCACTGCTCTCGGCAGCGTCACCAATGTCGAAGGCGCCTACCGCATCGTCGGCATACCGGAGGGCTCCTACACCCTGCGCATCTCCTACATCGGCTACCGGACCCGGAATCTGCGTGTGCAGCCCAGGGCCGGTGAAAGCCTCGAGCGCAATGTGCGGCTGGTCTCCGACATCGCCAAGGGCATCAGCATGGACGTCACCGCCCAGGCAGTGGGGCAGATGGCGGCCATCAACCAGCAGATCAGCGCCAAGACCATCGTCAATGTGATTTCTGAAGAGAAGATTCAGGAGCTTCCGGACGCCAACGCCGCCGAATCGATCGGGCGGCTGCCGGGGGTCTCCCTGCTGCGCTCCGGCGGCGAGGCCAACAAGGTGATCCTGCGCGGTCTGGAAGACAAGTTCACGGTCATCACTGTGGACGGGATCAAGATTCCGCCCACCGATGCCACCAGCCGCGGCGTCGATCTCAGCACCCTGTCGCAGAGCTCGCTGGCCGGCATCGAACTCTACAAGGCCCAGACCTCCGACAAGGATGGCGATGCCCTCGCCGGCAGCATCAACCTGGTCACCCGCAAGGCCCCGGCGGAGCGCGAGATCAAGGCCACCCTCAAGGGCGGCTACAACCAGCTCGAGGAGAAGGCCAATCAGTATGATGCCTCTTTCCACTATGGCGAGAGGTTCTTCGGAAGCCTGCTCGGCGTCCAGCTCGCGGGCAACATCGAACAGCGCATCCGCAGCAACGAGCGCATCGATGTCGATTACAACCAGAGCCTGAATTTCGGCCGCGACTATTTTATCAACGACTTTACTCTTGAATACACCGATGAGCTGCGCAAGCGTGACGGCGCCAGCCTCCTGCTCGACTTCAACACCCCTGACAACGGCTCGATCAAGCTTAACAACGTCTACGGCCGCACCCGCCGCGACTATTTCCTCTCCACCCGCGACTATCCCTCCAACGGCGGAGGTGACCAGCAGGGCGCTCCCACCTTCAATTTTCGCGACCGTGAGCAGGAGATCAAGACCTTGACCAGCGCCCTCAGCGGCGACAACCACCTGCTCGGCCTTAATCTCAGATGGGGCCTTTCCTACGCCCAGTCGGAAGCCGATTTTCCCTTCGATTTCCAGACCATCTTCGTCGGCCTCGACGGCATGAAACCCTCGCCGATGCTGCGCGAGAATCCCGAGCAGCTCATCGGCTATGCCAACAAGAACTATAACGAAGCCGGCCTGAGCTGGGCCTACAACCGCGGCCAGCACAACCTCGACAAGGAGCGCACCGCCTTTCTGGATGTCGCCCGCCCCTACACCCTCAGCCGGCTCTTCAGCGGCGAATTCAAGATCGGCGGCAAGTACAAGGTCAAGGATCGCAGCAACGAACGTTTTGAGGATTTCACCCCCTACTACCTCGGCAAATGGCAGCCCTACGAAATGCTGCCGGATGGGACCTTCCGCAACAAGAATTTCGCCGGCTCCGCCTTTGCGGATTGGGCCTCGACCGCGATCAGCGGCAGCGGCATCGCCATCGACCGCTTTTTCAAAGACCCGGTCACCCGCAGCATCTACGGCTCCTACGATCTAACCCCCATCATCGACCGCGACCGCGTGCGCGAGTGGTACGAGCTTAACCGCTACGGGGTGGATGTGACCAAGAACATCCATGAGGTCTGGAACAATCCCCTCTACGAATACGACGATTACGACATCACCGAGCGGGTGGGAGCGGGCTACGTCATGAACACCCTCAACCTTGGCCGTTTCGCCACCGTGATCGCCGGCGTCCGCGTCGAGAAGGAGGAGAATGACTATCTCGCCGGCTACATGTCCAGACCCTCCTCGGGATTTCCGATCTCGCCCAATGCGGTCCGCGACACCACCTCGGATGCCTCGCAGACGGTGGTGCTGCCCAACGTCAACGTCGCCCTCGCCCTCTTTGATTTCATGAAGCTGCGCCTGGCGGCCTTCAAGGCCCTGGCCCGGCCCGATTTCAACATGCGCCTCGACCGCTATATCGCCGGCCGCGGCGCTGAGGTGGGCAGCAATTTTGAACTCCTGGTCGGCAATCCCGATCTCAAGACCGCTGAAGCCTGGAACTTTGAAGTCAACCCGACCTTCTTCAGCGGCACCATCGGTCTGATCTCTTTGTCGGCCTATTACAAAGAGATCGACAACATGTACCACATGCTCAACGATTTCGGCACCACCGGCGACAGCCTGCTCCAGCGTTTCGGCATCGGCTGGCCCAGCCAGATGCTCGGCACCGCCTACAGCCTCACCCTGCCCTACAACTCGCCCAAGCCGACCAAGGTGTGGGGATTCGAGTTCGAGCACCAGGTCAATTTCAATTTTCTGCCCGGGCTGCTGAAGAATATCGTCCTCTCCTACAACGCTTCCATCGTGCGCTCGGAGGCCTACATCTGGACCGCCAGGCTGGATTCGGTCTTTTACGATCCCCCCGGTCCGATCAAGGGAGCGTGGAAAAAGTTCAATACACTCCACGAGGCGAAACGGAAGCTGGAGAACATGCCCGAGTTCTTTGGCAACATCGCCCTGGGCTACGACATCGGCCGCTTCTCCGGCAGGGTTTCACTGTATCACCAGGGTGAGCACAACGTCTCCTACTCCGCCAGCGGTCTGAGCGATGTCGTCACCAATGCCTACACCCGCGTCGATCTCGCCCTCAGGCAGGGCATCAGTAAAAATATCTCCCTTTTCCTCAATGTTAACAATCTTACGGACGTCGAGGAGGGCACCTCGGTCCGCAACCGGGTTTTCGATCGCAATCTGTTCAACATGAGTGAAAAATACGGCACGACTGCAGATTTCGGTGTCATCGCAGAGTTCTGAGAGCACAAAACCGGACAGGAGGTGATGTAAGCCAGAAGTTGAGAGCAGTACAAATCAACCGTTTTTCAACAATCAAAGGAGGAAAACATGCGCTTTCGAGTACTTGCAGTCCTGGCAATCGCGTTGCTCTGCAGCGCCGCAGTGGTTTTCGCCCAGGAGACGGTGGTTCCGATCACCCCTTCTGATGGCAGTGCGGCCCTTATGATCAATGTGCAGATTGCCGCGGATACGGTCGGCCGCGGTTTCCGCGCGGACCGCGTCTATGAATTCAAGCGGGGAGAGATCTATCTCCAGAACGCCACCCTCACTGTCCCGGCGGGCCAGACCATCCGCTATCGGGCGAGTGAAGGTGACGGTCCCCTGCCGGTCATCTATCTCTGGCCGACGGGAACGGGCTCCAATCCGACCAGACCCCCGGGCTGGGCTATCACCCTCGCCGGCGGCCATGCCCGGGTCAGTGACCTCTGCATGGTGGGTGTCTATGAGTATGAGCCTACCTCCTTCGACAACATGCAGGGCGGCCTCATCCAGACCAACGCCATCGGCGGCAGCATCATCCTGGATAATGTCATCCTCTCCAATACCAACGGCAATCACGTCCGCACCAACAATGCCGCCACCAAGGTGATCGCCACCAACTGTACCTTCGCCAACATGGGCAACCTGGTGACCTCGAACTTCGGCGCCGGCAAGGCCTTCGACCTGCGCGACGTTCAGGTCGACACCTTCATCGTCGAAAACTGCACCTTTGTCAACGGCCAGGATCGCCCCATCCGCCACTGGAATGCGACCTCGACCCAGCCGATCATCTACGGCCGCATCAACCACAACACCTTCGTCAACGGCATGGGCTTCCACGGACTCCTCTCCCTCGGCGGTGTCGGTGAAGAGATGATCATCACCAACAACCTCTTCATTGACGCCTTCGCCCTCGGCGAGGACTCAACGGACGCCACCCGCGGCGCAGAGTGGGCCAACACCGGTGAAGTGTACGCCAACGGTCTCAACAAGATCACCTGGATCTTTACGACCCCGAACGACACCACCCAGTGGAAGGTCAGCAACAATTTCTTCGCCATCAGCGATTCCGGCCAGGCCTTCCTGACCAAGTTCGGTTTCGGTCCGGGCAATCCCCTCTCCGCTCATATCCAGAGCAAGCTGGGCGCCGGCGCCGCCACCGCCTTTACCAAGATCGACCTCACCCCGGTCAACATCCCCAAGCTGATGACCAACCTCATGCGCTGGTATGAGGATCCCGCGGGTGGCAACAAGACCAAGGACAAAGCCAACTATGTCCGCGCCCGCGACGATTTCGACCGCCGCTTCGTCGAGTACTTCCGCGATACCCTGGATGTCTCCTATGCCACCAACCTGGCGGCCTATACCGGCGGCGAGGCGGGCTTCCCGGTCGGCGACCTCAACTGGTTCCCGGACAAGAAGGCCCAGTGGGAGAACCAGGCGGCGATTCCCACCATCGCCAGCATCAAGGTCGATGCCAATGCTGATTTTGTCCCGGATCTGAAGGATCAGGTCGTAACGATCCAGGGCGTCATAACCACCATCAATTATTCGAACAAGCTGCAGTACTATATGCAGGATGGCACCGCAGGCATCAACCTCTACAGCGGCGCGATCGAAATGGCCCTCAACATGGGCGATGTCGTCACCGTCACCGGCCAGCTCCAGCACTACAACGGTCTGACCGAAATCGTACCCGCGGCTGCCGCCGATGTGGTTGTGGTCGGCACCCAGGCTGTGCCTGAGCCCCTGCCCACCACGGCCGCCGGTCTCAACGAGGAGACCGAGGGCATGCTGGTCAAGGTCTTCCGCTACCGCATCGTCGATCCGGCCAAGTGGCCTGCTGCCGGCAAGAACTCCAGCAAGATGTACTTCACCAACGGCACCGACACCGTCGAGGTCTTTGTTGACAAGGAGACCGACATCGACGGCACCCCGGCCCCGACCGGCTGGGTCAATCTGATCGGCGTTGTCGACCAGTTCGATACCACAGATCCGCGCAACGGTGTCTATGAGATCAGGCCGCGCAGCGTGAGCGATTTCCAGGTCATCACCAATGTCGCCGACCGCGATCCCAACCTGCCGACCAGCTATGCCCTGTCGCAGAACTATCCCAACCCCTTCAATCCGGCTACGACCATCTCCTTTGATCTGCCGGAAAATGAAGTGGTTAAAATCAGGGTCTACGATCTGCTCGGCAAGGTCGTAGCAACCCTGCACGAGGGCAAGCTGGCCGCCGGCTATCACAAGTTCACCTTCAGCGGCACCGATATCCCCAGCGGCGTCTATTTCTACCGCGTCGAGAGCAGAAATTTCACCGACGTGAAAAAGATGACGCTGGTCAAATAAGGTTAAATTTCCCTTTGGGTGCCAGGCTTGCGGAGAATCATGCCGGGTTTGGCACCCGTTTTCTTACGCGGCGGGAGGATCTGTTCCTCCCGCTGTGTTTGTTTGTCATCAGATTGGCAGGGGCCTCATGAAAATGACCATCGTAACACCCTCGCTGCAGCCTGGCAGGCTGCTGCTGTTCGTCCTTCTCCTGCCGGCGTTACTCGCAGCCGCACCGGCGCAGAATGGGGGCTGGGAAGAGATGCCGGCGATCCTGGCGCGGATCACCCCGCCCGGCTTTCCCGCTCGCGACCTGGAGATCACAGCGTTCGGCGCCCGGGGAGATGGCCTCTATGACTGCACGGAGGCGATCCGCGCGGCGATTACGGCCTGCTCAGAGGCCGGCGGCGGCCGCGTCATCGTACCCGTTGGCACCTTTCTCACCGGCGCCATCCATCTTGAAAGCCGCATCAATCTCCATCTGGTCGAGGGGGCGACCCTGCTCTTCAAGACCGACCCGGAGGCCTACCTGCCCGTCGTGTTCACGCGCAATGAGGGGATCGAGTGCATGAACTATTCCCCCTTCATCTACGCCTTCGGCAAGGAGGATATCGCCATCACCGGCAGCGGCACCCTCGACGGCCAGGCTGACAAGGGGGTGTGGTGGAGCTGGAAAAAGAAAGAGACCGAGCCGCGCCAGGAGGGAGAGACCGTGTCGGAATCCGACCGCGACCGCCTCGTGCGCATGGGACGCGAGGGGATTCCCGTCGCTGAACGCCTCTTTGGAAGAGGCTATCGCCTCCGGCCCAATTTCATCCAGCCCTATAACTGCCGCAATGTTCTCATCGAGGGCGTGCGCATCAAGGGCTCGCCGATGTGGGAGATCCATCCGGTGCTCTGCACCAACGTCACGGTGAGCGGCGTCCATATCGACAGCCACGGCCCCAACAACGACGGCTGCAATCCGGAAAGCTGCCGGGACGTCCTGATCGAGAACTGCTATTTCGACACCGGCGATGACTGCATCGCCATCAAATCCGGACGCAACGAGGACGGCCGCCGCCTCAACGTGCCGAGCGAAAATATCATCGTGCGCGGCTGCACCATGAAGGACGGCCACGGCGGTGTGGTCATCGGCAGCGAGATCTCGGGCAGCTGCCGCAACGTCTTTACGGAAGATTGCGTGATGGACAGCCCCAATCTCGATCGCGCCCTGCGCATCAAGACCAACTCTTTCCGCGGCGGAGTTGTCGAGAATATCATGATGCGCAATGTGCGCATCGGCGAGGTGAAACAGGCGGTGCTGCTGGTCGATTTTATGTACCAGGAGGGCGACGGCGGGCTCTTCACCCCGGTGGTTCGCAACCTTCGCCTCGAGAATATCACCAGCCGGAAAAGCCGGCACGCCCTGCATCTGGTCGGCTATGCGCGCTCGCCGATCAGCGATATCACGATCACGGATTGCCGTTTCGACGGCGTGGAGCGGGGCAGCGTCCTGGAGCACGTCACCGGGCTCAGGATGGAGCGCGTTTCGATCAACGGCGAGCCTGCGGATACCCCGGCGACCTGGGCCGAAAAAATGGCCGGCTCGATCATGAAGCGCAGCCCTGTCATCTATGATGAATGGGATTATGTGACCGGCACGGTGCTCAAGGGTTTTGAAGAGCTCTGGCGCGAAACCGGCGATGCCCGCTATTTTGCCTACATCAAATCCACCGTCGACTCGGTGGTGAGCCCCTTCGGCGCCATCGCCGATTACAAGCCGCTGGAATTCAACATCGACGAGGTGCGCGAGGGCACGGTGCTCCTCTTTCTCGCCCGGGAGACCGGCGATCTGCGCTACAAGGTGGCGGCCGATCAGCTGCGTCAGCAGCTCCGCGACCAGCCGCGCACCAAAGCGGGCGGATTCTGGCATAAAAAGCGCTACCCCTGGCAGATGTGGCTCGACGGCCTTTACATGGGCAGCCCCTTTTATGCCGAATATGCAGCCCGCTACGGCGAGCCCGCGGCTCTGGCTGACGTTGTCCGTCAGTTCACCCTGCTCGAGGAGAAAGCGCGCGATACCCGCACCGGCCTGTTCTACCACGGCTGGGACGAGAGCCGCGAACAGAGCTGGGCCGATCCGCAGAGCGGCTGCAGTGCCAACTTTTGGGGACGCGGCCTCGGCTGGTACGCCATGGCGCTCGTCGACGTCCTTGACTACCTGCCCGCCGGCCACAGCGGCCGCGATTCCCTGGTGCAGATCCTCAACCGCCTTGCTCCCGCGATCGCCGGTGCCCAGGATCCGGCCACCGGCCTCTGGTGGCAGGTGCTCGACCAGGGCGGACGCGAAGGCAACTATCTCGAGTCCTCGGCCTCGGCCATGTTCGTCTATACCCTGGCCAAGGGCGTCCGGCTCGGCTGTCTCGATCCCGCCTGGATGGGGGCCGCTGAAAAAGGATTCAAGGGGATGATCGATCACTTTATCAAACACAACCCCGACGGCACCATCTCACTGACGGATGTCTGCGTCACCGCTGGGCTCGGCTACGGACGCGACGGTTCCTACGACTATTACGTGCACCAGACCGAGGCGCGGGACGACGACGGCAAGGGGCTCGGCCCCTTCATTCTGGCCGGCGTGGAGATGGAGCTGCGCCGGGGCCGCTAACGCACGACAAGGAGCGTAAAATGCGCAAGATCTGCTGTTCTCTGCTCCTGGCGGCCCTGCTTCTGGCCGCCTGCACCTCAGAGGTGGAAAAAAAGCTGCGGCAGGAGTATCCGGGGAAGGTGCTCCTCACCATCAAAAACCCCCTCGCGAACGACCGTCCCGATGAAGTCGTGGCGATTCCGCTCGACCTGATCAGGGCCAAAGCGGCCGATTTCAATCCCCGCGCCGTGGTCCTGGCCGCCAAGGGCCGCGAACTGCCCGTCCAGCTTTGCGATGACAACGGCGACGGCGCGCCCGATCACCTCCTCGCCAACCTCGATGCCGGAGCCGGGGAACGGAGCCGGCTCATCCTCCGCTATGCCCCCGAAGGTGTAAAGGAACGCATTTACACCCCGCGCGCCCACGCCGAGCTTTCGGCCAAATTCGGCGGCGAATGGGTGCAGCGCAAGTACGTCAGCGGCACCTTCCACAAGGTTGACTTTTTGCGCGTACCCCCGGAACACACCGACCACTCGGAGTACATCCGCTATGAAGGCCCGGGCTGGGAATCGGACCGGGTGGGCTTTCGCTTTTACCTCGACTGGCGCAACGCCACCGATATCTTTGGCAAAAGGAGCCGCGAGCTGGTTTTGCACCGGGTGGGGCTGGAGGATTTTGAGAACTATCACCACATGTCCGATTGGGGCATGGATATTCTCAAAGTCGGTCCCGCCCTCGGCATCGGCACGGTCGCCTGGTGGGACGGTGCAGCCGCCAACCGCGTCGCCGTCACCGACAGCATACACTGCCGCGTCGCCGCGGCCGGGCCCCTGCTCGCGCGCATCCGCACCGATTATTTCGGCTGGAAAGCCGGCACCAACACCCTCAACCTGCGCAGCGATCTCTCGATCACCGCGGGCAGCCGCATGACCAGACACGTGCTGCGCCTTGACAGCGCGATTGACAATCTCTGTACCGGCCTGGTCAAACTGCCCGATACCGAGGTGATACCGCCGCCCGCCGAAGGCGAATGGAGCTGGCTGGCCACCTGGGGCGTGCAGAGCCTCAATCAGGATCGCCTCGGCATGGCCATCTTTTTCCGCCGCGCCGATCTCATCAGCACCACCGGCGATGACCTCAACCATGTCGTTGTGCTGAGGCCGTCGCAGCAAAAGCTCGAATACTATTTTCTCGCCGCCTGGGAGCTTGAGCCCGGCGGCATTACCAGCCGGGAGGCGTTTGCGGCCGAACTGGCCGCCGTCGCTGCCAGGCTCAATAACCCGCTCATCATCGAGTAGGAAGGAAAAGAGATCATGCAAGTCCGACATGTCGCCGACGCCGTCCGCTTTCAGCGCATGACCACTGATGAACTGCGTCAGGCCTTTCTGGTGGAGGAGCTTTTTCAGAAGGAGCAGCTGCAGCTGCTCTACGTTGAAGTGGACCGCTGCATCATCGGTTCGGCTGTGCCCGGCGCCGCGCCGCTGCTGCTGCAGTCGGCCAAAGAGCTCTCCGCCGACTTTTTCTGCCAGCGCCGCGAACTGGGCGTGCTCAATATCGGCGCCAGAGGCGCGATTGCGGTCGACGGCCAGAACTACGCCATGGATGCCAGAGACGGGCTCTACATCGGCCGCGGCAGCAAGGAGATCCGCTTCACCAGCGAGAATCCCGCCGATCCCGCCCGTTTTTACCTGGTCAGCTTTCCCGCCCATGCATCCTATCCAACCCGCCATGCCCGCTGGGCCGACGCCGAAGCCCAGAAACTGGGCTCGCCGGAGGCGGCCAACGCCCGTACCATCTACCGCTATATCCACGAGCGCGGCATCCAGAGCTGCCAGCTGGTGATGGGCTTTACGGTGCTCGAGCCGGGCAGCGTCTGGAACACCATGCCCCCGCACACCCACGACCGGCGAATGGAGGTCTATCTCTATTTCGACATGGCAGCCAACGCCCGCGTCTTTCATCTCATGGGTTCGATGCAGGAGACCCGGCATATCGTCGTCGCCGACAGCCAGGTGGTCATCTCGCCGAGCTGGTCGATTCACTCGGGCGTCGGCACCAGCCGCTACACCTTTTGCTGGGGCATGGGCGGAGAGAACCAGACCTTTGAGGATATGGACGGCATCGAGATCGGTGATTTACGCTAAAGAGGAGTTGAAATGATACTCGACAAATTCCGGCTGGACGGCAAGGTCGCCATCGTCACCGGCGCCGCGCGCGGCCTCGGGCAGGGCATGGCCCTGGGTCTGGCTGAGGCGGGGGCCGATATTGTGCTGGTCGATCTTCTCGATCTGGCCGAGAGCCGCAGCAGGGTGGAGGCCCTCGGCCGCCGCTGCACCGCGGTGGTCGCGGACCTGTCGCAAAAGGAGAGCGTGGAGCTGATCGTCTCGTCGGCCCAGTCATCGATGGGATCGATAGATATCCTGGTCAATAACGCCGGCATCATCCGGCGCCAGCCCCTGCTCGAGTTCAGCGAAAAGAACTGGGATGACGTCATCCAGATCAATCTGCGCGCGCTCTTCTTCCTCAGCCAGGCGGCCGCCGGGGTGATGGCCGGGCAGGGGCGCGGCGGCCGTATCATCAACGTCGCCTCGATGCTCTCCTTTCAGGGCGGGATTCTGGTGCCCTCCTACACGGCGGCCAAGAGCGCGGTGATGGGGTTGACCCGCGCCCTGGCCAACGAGCTGGCGCAGCACAACATCACCGTCAACGCCATCGCCCCGGGCTATATGGCCACGGACAACACCGCGGCCCTGCAGGCCGATCCGGTGCGCAGCAAGGCCATTCTCGAGCGCATTCCGGCGGGCCGCTGGGGCACGCCCGGGGATCTGCAGGGGGTGGCGGTTTTTCTCGCCTCGGAAGCCGCATCCTACGTCAACGGCTATACCATCGCCGTCGACGGCGGCTGGCTGGCGAGATAAGAGCTTGTCTCACAGTGGCACAGAGGCACAAAGGCCGAGAAAAAAAGCGCAAATGAAATGGCTCCCTCCGTGCCTCTGTGAGAAATGATTTTATTTCTTGGGAGAAAACCGACTGATGCTTTTATTTGCCCGAGGATCCGTCACCGATGTGTTCGACAGCGAGGCCCTGCGCGAGGGGCTCTACAGCGCCCTCGACAAACTGGGCCCGCGCCGCCGCGTCATCGCCCTTCCCCCCGATTTCACCCGCTTTCACTCGCGGGCCGGGGAACTGACCTGCCTGGTCTGGGACTATTACGGCGCGCACATGACCGATGTGCTCCCGGCTTTGGGCACCCACAAACCCATGAGCGATGCCGAAATCGCCGCCATGTTCCCGGGGATGCCGGGCGGCCTTTTCCGCGTCCACGATTTTCGCAGGGGCTTCGAGACCCTCGGGGTCGTCCCCGGCGACTATATCCGTGAGATCTCGGAGGAGAGGGTGGACTATGACTGGCCGGTGCAGGTCTCGAAATACCTCGCGCGCGGCAAGCATGATCTGATCCTCTCCATCGGTCAGGTGGTGCCGCATGAGGTGGCGGGCATGGCCAGCTACAACAAGAACGTTTTCGTCGGCACCGGCGGTGCCGAGGGGATCAACAAGAGCCATTACATCGGCGCCGTCTACGGCATGGAGCGCATCATGGGGCGCGCGAACAATCCCGTGCGCGCTGCCTTCAACTATGGCTCGCTTCACTTCGCCAGCCATATGCCCATCCTCTACGTCCTGACCGTGGTCGGGCGGGGTGCTGCGGGCCAGCTGGTCGTGCGCGGCCTCTTCATCGGCGACGATGAGGAGTGTTTCCAGCGCGCCAGCGAACTCTCTCTCCAGGTCAACTTTGAGATGCTCGAGCAGCCCCTCTACAAGGTGGTGGTCTATCTCGATCCCGCCGAATTTAAAACCACCTGGCTGGGCAACAAGGCCATCTATCGCACGCGCATGGCTATCGCCGACGGGGGGGAGCTGGTCATTCTCGCGCCGGGGTTGAAAGAGTTCGGCGAGGACGCCCGCATGGATGCCCTCATCCGCAAATACGGCTATTCCGGCACCCCGCAGATCCTGGCGGCAGTGAAGGAGAACGCGGACCTGCAGGAAAACCTCGGCGCCGCCGCCCATCTTGTGCATGGCTCCTCGGAAGGACGCTTTTCCATCACCTACTGCCCGGGCCACATCAGCGCCGGGGAGATCGAGGGCGTGGGCTTTGGCTACGCCGATCTGAAAACCATGACCGGGCGCTATCCCGTGGATAAACTGCAGGATGGCTGGAACCGCGCCGCTGATGGCGAGCGCTTTTTCTACATCTCCAATCCCGCGCTCGGCCTCTGGGCCGTGGCGGAAAGATTTACAGCATAGCCGCTCTCACAAGGGCACAGAGGCACAAAGAAGAGAATAAAAACTTTTTTCTTTGTGTCTCGTGAGATAGTAGTCTTGGTGGCTTGGCGAGAGCCCGTTTTTCGATAAGGAAGCAAATGACATCTGAATGGACGATTAAATCCCCCGGCAACTGCCGCTATGACGCGGTCTCGCTCGGCGAGGTGATGCTCCGCCTCGATCCGGGCGAGGAGCGCATCCACACCGCGCGCTCCTTCCGCGCCTGGGAGGGCGGGGGGGAGTACAACGTCGCCCGCGGGCTGCGCCGCTGCTTCGACCTGCGCACCGCCGTCGTCACCGCCTTTGCCGATAATCCGGTCGGCCGGCTGATCGAGGATTTTATCCTTCAGGGCGGGGTTGATACGAGCTGGATCCAATGGGTCCCCTACGACGGCATCGGCCGCACGGTGCGCAACGGCCTCAACTTTACCGAGCGCGGTTTTGGTGTGCGCGGGGCGGCCGGCTGCAGCGACCGCGGCCATACCGCCGCCTCGCAGCTCAAACCCGGCGAGATCGACTGGGAGGAGCTCTTCGGGGTGGAGGGGGTGCGCTGGTTCCACACCGGCGGCATCTTCGCCGCCCTCTCTGAAACCACCGCCGATGTCGTCCTCGAGGCGATGGCTGCGGCCCGGCGCCACAAGACGGTGATCTCCTACGACCTCAATTACCGCCCCTCGCTCTGGAAGAGCATCGGCGGGGTCGAACGGGCGCGCGCGGTCAACCGCGCCATCGCGCCCTATGTCGATGTCATGATCGGCAACGAGGAGGATTTTTCCGCCGCCCTCGGGCTCGAGGTCGAGGGGGTCGACGAAAAGCTGGTCGACCTCGACGTCGGCAGCTTTAAACGCATGATCGCGCAGGCGGTGGCCGGGTTCCCCAATTTCCGGGTCGTCGCCACCACCTTGCGCGGGGTGAGGAGCGCCAGCCTCAACGACTGGGGGGCGGTCTGCTGGCACAGCGGGCAGTTCTATGAGGCGCCGCAGCGGCGCGACCTCGCCATCCTCGACCGCGTCGGCGGGGGCGACAGCTTCGCCTCGGGACTGATCTACGGATTTCTCAGCGGCGGCGATGCCCAGCGCGCGGTCGATCTCGGCGCGGCCCACGGCGCCCTCGCCATGACCACCCCCGGGGACACCTCGACGGCGACCCTGAAGGAGGTGGAGCACCTCGCCGCCGGCGGCTCCGCCCGCGTGCAGCGCTGATATTGAAAATGACGATGGGATAAAGCCCTCCCGCAAAGGCGCCAAGACGCAGAGAGCAGCTATAATCCTTTTCTCTGCGCTCTCCGCGTCTTCGCGCGAGAATTGTTTTTTCTTTACAATGGCCAGGTAATAATATTTCTGTATTCTTGTCAATTAATTAATTCAAAGGGAGGAATGCCATGAAAAAGTTGCTTTGGATTACCTTGAGCCTCATCGCCGTGGCCGGAATGGCGTTCGGCCAGAATTATGTCGACGTCGCCCCCGGCGACGGCACCCTTTCGGCCGCCCTCGCCGCCGCCAATGACGGCGACGTTTTCCGCCTCATCCCCGGCGCCGAGTACACCGAATCGGTCAACAAGACCATCGGCACAATCGCCGAAAAAAGTATCGCCATCGTCGCCGACGGCGACGGCTCGATCAAGCCGATCGTTAAAATCCTCACCGATCCTGCCGAAGGCACCTGCCAGTTTTTCAACGTTGGCAACAATGGCTCCCTGCTCCTGGCGGGTATCGAATTCGATGGCGCGGTTGATGGAGTGGCCATGGTATCCTATCTTTTACGCGCCTATATGGGCGAAATGCCACAGCCCGCATTTATCAAAATGATGCAACTTGAAAGCTGTGTAATAAAGAATCTCAAGAGCAACGTGGTCGATGGAGCGGCAAGTAACCTTCAGAACAACAATGTGATTGTGGACTCGACTATCATTAATAACTGCATCGTCCATGACACCGGGTCATTGGTTCAATTTAAATATGCAGGGTCAAATTACATTCAGGTAACGAATAGTACTATCTATAATATTAACAGCTACGGATTCCGGATCTCTGGCCCAGGAAACACAAATCTGCCAGATAATACACCCGAGGTTATGATCAACCATACTACCTGGTATAACCTGGGTCTTAAAGATCCACGAGAAATCCTGCTTTCAGATTACGGTGGAACTTCCTACTTTCAGAGGCCATGGACTGTTGTCAATTCTATTTTTTCAACCATGACCAATTATGAAACCTCTGGCAGGATTGCTATCAACATCAAAGAAACTCTGAACGACAACATGGCCACCATCACCAATATCTGCATGTGGGAATTGAACCCCAAAAAAGGCTGGCGCAAACATACTGTGGCGGACACCATCCGCATGGATCCGGGTTTTGCCGATCCCGTCAACGGCGATTTCACCATCCCGGCCGGCTCGCTGCTGCTCACCTATGGCAGCGACGGCGGCCCGATCGGCGACAAGCGCTGGACCAACAACGCCTCCGCGGTTGAGCAGCCCGGCCTCCAGCCCGACGGCTTTATTCTGGCGCAGAACTATCCCAACCCCTTCAATCCCGCCACGGCCATCACGTTCACCCTGCCGGCGGCGCAAACGGTCCGCCTGGCGGTCTATGATGCCCGCGGCCGCGAGGTTGCCCTGCTGGCTTCGGGAGTGTTCGGCGCGGGCAGCCACCGCATCGAGTTCTCCGCGGAGGGGCTCTCCTCCGGCCTCTACTTTTACAAACTGACCGCGGCCGGCCAAAGCTGGACGAAAAAAATGGCTCTGGTGCAATAAGGCTAAATGACCTCCTCGCTCTTTACAATGAAGTCAAGTGCGGATGAGCTGGTTGGCATTGATCAAGAAGATCTATGAGGTCTACGCGCTGCGCTCTCTGGAGACGTTGGGTGGCTGAAGGGATCGGTACTATCGAGAGATGTCAACCGGCAGTGGTGGTAAAGATACTATGTCATTGTAGATTGTGGAAAGATGCGGCGACCCGGCGACCGCCGAGGCATGCAGAGTCGCGGAACGCGGAGCGAGCTATAATTTAGGCAATTTTAAGTGCGTCTGGGCGGCGTTTGGACGACATTCACTCACGAAATGTTTAGCCTGGATTATTCACCACGAAGAACACAAAGAACACAAAGATTATAAAAAACATAAAGTTCGATGGTCTAAATATTATTTGTTAATAATTTAGTTACTACTTACTAACACACATAACCTATTGTTCTTTGTGAGCTTCGTGTTCTTTGTGGTCAGATTTGTGAATTATTCAGGTTAGATAGGAGTTGTCATGAAAAATGCCTGCATATTTTTCTTCTTTCTTGCATTCAATAGTGGCGTATATTGCCAGTGGTCTGCAGACATTTCTGAAAATAACATCGTCTCCTGGTACACTCTGAACCCCAAAATAACCACGGATATGGAGAATGGGCTGATTGTGGTCATGCAGACACATCCTGTTGATCCCATAATTTATGCGCAAAGAATTTCAGTTGATGGGCAAAGGCTTTGGCCGGGGAGAGAGGGCGTTCGGGTTTCGTTGAACCCTCATGAACAATGGTTGGCCGATTATCGCCAGCCGGAGTATAAATGCGTCATGTCCGATGGCAAGGGGGGCTGTTATATCGTTTTTTCCATCCTTAAACTAGTCGGTCAGACTCAACTAGATCCCGAAGACATGTATGACAGAAATCTATACTTGCAGCGCCTCGACGCCCAGGGCAACAGGCTCTTTGGCGATGAGGGAGTGGAGCTTATGCATGAGGAGATGGACAGCGTCGAATATGCGCAGGAAATTAATCATTGGTTTCCAGATGGAGAAGGAGGAGTTTATCTGATTTGGTTCCGATATAACAGCAAAGATGTTGGAAACACCGGACGATATATATGCAGGATTTCGGACAAGGGGGAGTTTCTTTGGGGACCGCAACTTCTTATTGATCATCCGCACATCCCTTATCTTGATGCAGATAAAAACTTGAATCTATATTCTGCCCGTCAGAATTCTCTGGATAAATTTATCAAGTATGATGCGAAAACGGGAGCAGTTTTGAGTGAAAAAGAGATTGAAATTAGTGTTGGTGGAATACCTGGATATATCGGTGGTTGTGAAGATTACTTTCCCTCGGATAACTTTTCTGCTGTCTTTGTATTTCGGGATTTCAGAGCCGATAGCTTAAGGGCACAAAAACTCGACGAAAACGGCAACAAACTCTGGGGGTATAGCCCGATTTTTATCGCAACTGGCTTGGCTGACGCTGGAAGCTTTGATGCCGTATCAGATAAGAATGGAGGGGCTTTTATTCATTATATGTCAGCAGACGATTCTATGCATTTGATTCATCTAGACCGTATGGGTATGAAGGATTGGCAATATTCTTATCCTCTCACAAACTGGTGGCTTTCTCAGTTCAATAAAGAGCTGTCTATTGTCAGCGATGGCTCGGTGTATCTCATCAAAGAAAGAGGAAAGTATTTAGCCAAGCTGGATATCAAGGGCCGGTTACTCTGGGAGACTCAAGTGACCAGCCGGGATACAGTCGCCTCAGAGTTCACCTACTGGTGTCTTTTGGCTGATAACCTCGGCGGCTGCATCGTGTTGTGGATGGAGTCGGGAATGCGTTTTTACGGCCTTCGCGCGCAAAGGATAACCAGCGACGGCAAGCTCGGCAATGAGACCAGGGTTCCAATGATGCTGCAGCAGCGGGCAAATAATTCTTTAACTATCGAAAGTCTTTATCCAAATCCGTCAAACAGCCAAACAGCAATACAACTGTTGCTAAGCAAACCGGAACGCGTTGAAATAAAAATCTATAACCTGCTGGGAAAGGAGGTAATAACGCTGCATGATGGCGAGCTCGGGCAAGGAGAGCACTCAATAATCTGGAATGGCCTGGATCAGAACCGACAGCAGGCTTCTTCAGGCGTTTATTATCTTGTCTGCCAAACAGGTTTGCAAAAAATAACGTCTAAGCTTCTACTGTTAAGATGACGGGGGGAATAATCATGAAAGCACTATCCAGGCTCTCCTTAATCTTGGGATTCACGATCTATTTTCTGACCGGCGATGACGCTAATGGCACAATTATGGGCGGCTCAACAACCAGCTCACTTTCGGCGCCCGATTCTCTGAAGATCCTTTTGGTGGAATTTGCCGATGTGCAAAGCGACCGTTTCTGGAAAGCTTCGACCTCAGAGTGGAAATCTTACCAACATCATCACACTACAAGTCATTTTCAAGCCCTCATTTCCAGTTTGGGATCATATGCTGGACGTAATGCAGATGAGGATGATGTCTATGGCAGTTTCAGAGATTATTTTTGGGAGATGTCAAAGCACGCCTATAATCTCAAATTTAAAATACTGAACCCTGATGATGGCAACGGATATCCGGTTTGGATCAGTCTCCCCGGCAATAAAGGTACATATGATTTTGGGACTTTTATTCAGGCGGCCCGGGATTCTGCGGTCTCGCAGTTGGGATTGGATGTATCGAGGAGTTCTTCGAAAAGATTGTGCCATATCTATGCGGGCAGATGGGTATCGGGCATTAATGTCGCGACAACGATCAACGGTTGGGACATGGTGGTTCCGGAACGGGAATGTCGCGAGGCAGCTCCGGAAGACGAAAATGACGATATGACTCATATTGGTTACTTTTGTCACGAATTCGTGCATATGATGGGAGCAGATCATTCGGACACTTCGACGACTCGCTGGGATTTGATCCGCAATGGACATAAAAACGGAGGAATATCCGCCAACAGGCCGGCGCCCATGAATCCCTGGTTTTTAGCAGATCTTGGCTGGGCGAATACTAGATCTATTTCGTATTATATGCCTGATTCGGCTATTGTGTATAATACTTCAAGCACAACCAAGACGACTTTTTTTACACGATACCTGCCAGGAAATATCAAGTATCTTATCGAGAATAAACAAAGAGGAAATACATTTGACGAAAGTCTACCTCATGCAGTGGTCGATGATGATGGGGGGCTCCTGATATGGCGGATATCAGGTTCGGGTCTGTCATTAAATGCAATTTCGCTTATACCAGCGGATAATGATCCTGCTGATAGAGGCTTTCAAAGCATGTCAGATGATTTGTTTCGGCCAACAGGAAGCTATCCTTACAGTTCAATTTCTGATTACTCTTCGCCGGCTGCACTTAAAATCAATTCGACCACCTATAGTCATTTCGCCATATCCGGCTATACTCAGAATGGCGACACGATAACGGTTGATTTAGTGCCAAACTACTGGGCCGGCCCCATCTCCAGCAATACCACATGGAGCTCCGCCAATAGTCCCTATTACATCGGCGGGGATGTCACTGTCGCTTCGGGATATACGCTGACAGTACAATCCGGCGTCACGGTTAACTTTTTAGATGGAGACGACCAATCTAGTGGTGCAGATAACAGTAAAAGCGAATTGATCATCGCCGGTACGCTCATCGCCGACGATGTCACTTTCAAATCCGCCAGTAAGGGGGCGTGGTACGGCATCCGTTTTCAATCCACCGCCAGTTCGAACAGCTATCTGAAGAACTGCACGGTTGAAAATGCCCAGTATGCAGTATGCATCGATGCTTCAAGTCCGACAATCGAAGAGTGCAACATCAAAAACGCCGGCTGGTACGGCCTATATGTCACCGGCAATTATGCCTGGCCAGTAGTGGACGACAACTATATCGAGGCCGATACATTCGCTGTTTATCTGGCCAATTGCGGAAACTATGGCGGCAATTTCAAATTTAACAGTTTAAAGACGGCAAAGTATGGGGTCTGTATGACATTGAGCAGCCCCAATTTCATCGACGGCGGCAGCGGCAATGGAGGCCACAACAAGTGGGAATCGAGCATCACAAGGCACCGGGTATATGTCTCCGGAGGCTATGGTTATTTTGGCTTTGACGAAGATCCAGGGAGCAATTATTTCACCAAGCCCTCTTCTTCGAGTTATAAATACATCTACAACAGCAGCGGCAATACGGTCTATGCCGCCAACAATTATTATGATCAATGTCCCGATCCGGATACAGATTGGTTTTATGGCAGTGTTTATCGGGCCAATAAACTGGGCAGTCCGCCGAGCAGTCCTTCTGCAGGTCCGTCATGGAGTTTGCCCAAGGAGAGCGTTGGTTTTTTTAAGCGCTTGTTCGCAGCTAAAATGGCCATTCATGAAGCGGGGATAGCCGCCGTCAGGGGTGAGTTAATCGCTTTGGTGGATGAGCACAAGATCCAAGAATACACTGCACTGGCATTGGATGTTCTCCTTGGCCATACTTCAAGCACAGAAATTATGGAAATCAACCAGCAATTGATGAATGATGCAACGGTGCCCGTCAGCCTCAAATTCGTAGTGGATAAATGGTCTGCAATTCACCGGTATGAGGGCGGTGATTATCGTTTTGATCCAGCATTGAAATATAAAAACACGCCATTCGAAAATGAGATGATCGTACTCAATGCATTTGGTTTGGCAGGCAATAGGCAAAAAGAGGAAGCGATTGCATTGGTACGTAGTCAGATCAAGGGTGACGACTCTGCAATGATCGAACATTTAGTGTGGGCCCTGCAATTGCAGAGACCCTATTCACTGGGCGGATTATTAGCGAAAGCGTCGTCAGAGTCTGAAATCAGCGTTGCATCATGCTATCCCAATCCATTCAACAGCGAAACGCGGATAAGTTTTTATCTACCTGATGAGGAGGATGTAACGGTTACCATATATAATTATCTCGGGCAACGGGTGAAGACCCTATGGCAGGGGAGGATGGAACGTGGCCCGCACGAAATTCTCTGGGACAGCCGGAATGAATCTGGCGAAATAACCAGCAGCGGCATCTTATTCTGTCGGATTGTGTATGGTAATAAAAATCGTTTAATTAAGTTGCTGATGATTAAATAGTATCAGATACAGTATGGAGCAGCTCAGGATGATGACGAGGTCCGGTCGATTTTTGTTCCTGATGATTATCGTGGCAGGTGCGCAGCAGGCGCCCGCCCAGACCCCCGCCTTTCCCGGTGCCGAGGGAGCGGGGCGCTATACCAGCGGCGGACGCGGCGGCATCGTCTGTGAGGTGACCACCCTCGAGGACAGCGGACCCGGCTCCCTGCGCGAGGCAGTCGCCCAAAAAGGCAAGCGCACCGTGGTTTTTCGCGTCTCGGGCACCATCCGGCTCAAGAGCGAGCTCAAGATCGGCAATCGGGATCTCACCATCGCCGGTCAAAGCGCTCCCGGCGACGGTATCTGCATCGCGGACCGCGCTGTTGTGGTCAATGCCGACAACATCATCCTGCGCTATCTGCGCTTTCGCTTGGGCGACTCGCTTCGGACCGAGGAAGATGCCCTGTGGGGCCGCTACAGGAATGATATCATCATCGATCACTGCTCGGCAAGCTGGAGCGTGGATGAGTGCATGTCTTTCTACAGCAGCCGCAACATGACCATCCAGTGGTGCCTCATCGCCGAAAGCCTCTACCTCTCGACCCATTCCAAGGGGGCGCACGGCTACGGCGGCATTTGGGGCGGCACCAATGTCAGTTTTCACCACAACCTCTTCGCCCACCATTCCAGCCGCACGCCCCGTTTTGACGGCTCCAATGCCCTCTGCATCAACGTTGATTACCGCAACAATGTCGTCTATAACTGGGGTTTCAACAGCGCCTACGGCGGCGAAAGAGGCACCATCAACATGGTGGCGAACTATTACAAATACGGTCCGGCCACCAAAAGCGGAGTGCGCTTCCGCATCGTCGAACCTTCGGACGGCGCGGGCAAGTGGTATGTCGAGGAGAACTATGTCACCGGTTCACCGGTCATCACTGCCAATAACTGGGCCGGCGGCGTGCAGGGCAGCTACCGGGCGGAATCCCTGGTCAGGGCCTATGAACCCCATCCTTACATCCCCATCACCCAGCACAGCGCCGAAGAAGCCTTTCAACGCGTGCTCGAATACGCCGGGGCGACGCTGCCCAGGCGCGATCCGGTCGATGCGCGCATCATCCAGGATGTGATCAACGGCACCGCCGCGTATGAAGGTTCGGCCTATGAAAAGGCGAACAGCGTGCCCGATCCCTCGCTTTTGTGCGGCATCATCGATTCTCAGAAAGAGGTTGGCGGCTGGCCCGAGCTTTTCAGCCTGCCCGCGCCGGCCGACGGCGACCACGACGGCATGCCCGACTATTGGGAGAACGCCAACGGTCTCAATCCGGCCGACCCCGCGGACCGCAACCTCCTCAACGATGAGGGCTATACCCGGCTCGAGGTCTATCTCAACAGCCTCACCGGAGCGACCACGGCGGTGCGGGAAGAACCCGCCGCGCAGCCGGCCGGCTTTGTGCTCAAACAGAACTATCCCAATCCCTTCAATCAGGGCACGACCATCCTCTTCGCACTGCCTTCCGCCGGCCCGGTGGAGGGGACGATCCGCGATCTGACCGGCCGCGTCGTGCGGCGGATGGCGGGGGGCGTTCTGGCGGCCGGCACGCACCGCTGGCCTTGGGACGGCCGTGAGGAAAGCGGTTTGCCCGCGGCTTCGGGACTCTATTTTTGCGTGATCCGTTATCAACAGCAGCAGCAGGTGATCAAATTGCAGCTCCTCCGCTGACCCTGGCGGCAGGGCTGATCGCCCGTATACCGGCTCTAGAGCAGGAGTGGATATGCCATCTAAAGGATCATTGAGCAGAACGGGGAGAGGCTTTGCGCTGATCCTGCTGCTCGTTTTTACCGGCGCTCAGGCCCAGACGCGCAGCCGCGTCAGCGGTACGGTCAAGGATGCCGCCAGCGGAGAGACCCTGCCCGGGGTCAATGTAGTCATCGAGGGCACCAGCCTCGGCGCCATCACCAACCTCAAGGGCGAGTTTGTCATTATCAACGTCCCGATCGGCACCGTCGCCGTCCGGGCCTCGCTGATGGGCTACACGACCCAAAAACTCACCGAGGTCATGGTCTCCGCCGACCGCGTCGCCAGGGCCGATTTCGCCCTCCGGCAGACGGTGCTGCAGGGGAGCGAAGTGGTGGTGCGGGCGCAGCGCGACGAACTCAACCTCGAGGTCTCCAACACCCAGATGGTGGTGAGCGATGCCCAGCTCCAGGACGCCACCGGCATCCGCGAGGTCAATGCCTTTCTCACCAAACTGCCCGGGGTCTCGACCGACAACGGCTATCTGACCATCCGCGGCGGCTCGGCCGACCAGACCGGCATGCTCGTCAACGGCCTCTCCTATGTCAATTCCGCGGCCGGCAACGCCGAGACCAGCATTCCCCTCAGCGCCATCGAGCAGATCTCGCTGATGTCGGGCGGCTATAACGCCGAATACGGCAACTTCCGCTCCGGCCTCATCAACGTCAGCACCAAGTCCGGTTCGAAGGAGGCCTATCACGGCACCATCAGCCTCTCGATGGACAATGCCCACATCCGCCGCTTCGGCGGGCCGTTTTACGATACCAAAAGCCAGCCCCTGCGCGTCTATCTCGATCCCGCCGTCGCCTTTAACGGCACCAATGAGGTCTGGAAGGATGACCCCTACCTGCGCCAGCAGCACCCGACCTTCACCGGTTGGAACACCGCCGCGGCCAATTTCAACAAGGGCAATCCCAAAATCCCGGCGACGCCTCTAGACTATTACCTGCTGGCGGCGTGGATGTTTATGACGGTTCCCGATTACGATGGACTGGAAAAAGCCGGCATCGATATCAGCGGCATCACCGCCCGGCAGCGCGCCCTCTTCGCGGAGCACCGCATGGAGGAGGAGGGCAGCGACTGGAACATCGACGGCGGCTTCGGCGGGCCTCTGCCGCTGATCGGCCACTATCTCGGCAATGCCACCTTTTACGTTTCCAACAACTCCCAGGCGCGGCACTATGTCATGCCGGTGGTGCGCAAGACCCAGGAGAGCTATACCACCCTCGCCACCCTGCGCAGCCAGCCGCGCAACAACATCACCCTCACCTTGAACGGGCTGCACAAGCGGCAGATGGGGGTCAGCCCGATCCGGCCTGCCTTCGGCGATTTTCCCGACGCCAGCCGCTCGGGCGGATTCATGCCGCTGAACAATATCCGGAATATCAGAAACGTCGGCGACAGCTACGCCTACTGGTTCGATCCGCCCTTCTTTCCCGAAATCGACCAGACCACCCTGATGGGAGGCATGACCGTCAACCACGTCCTGAGCAAGAGCCTCTTCTATGAGCTCAGCCTCAGCGCCATGCACATCAAAAACAACTCGAACGTGGGCGACAACCGCGACCAGACCATCCTCACCCAGTTCGGGCCCTTTCCGGTCACCGAGATGCCCTTCGGCAAGTTCATGTACGGCACCAACAAGCTCCAGGTCGATACCAGCTACACCTATACCTACCCCAGCTACGACGGCCTGCCGGGTGTGCCCTACCGCTTCCGCCGCAAGGAGGGCGATCTCTACGACAACACCCGCGTCGGTCAGTACCGCGCCAAGTTCGATCTCGCCTGGCAGGCCGGCTCCAGCCACTATCTCAAGGCCGGCTCGGAGTATAACAATATCGACATCAGGCACAACCTCTGGCAAAAGTGGAACGAGAACTATTACAACGCCTATGAATTCAACTATCACCGCACCCCGAGCCAGACCGGCATCTATCTCCAGGACCAGATCACCCTGGAATCGATGATCGCCAATCTCGGTCTGCGCTACGACTATTATTACGGCGGCGGCGGCAAGTGGCCGACCGGCGATGCCTTCGCCACCGAGGCCTTCACTCCCCAGACTTTTGGCGAGGACTCGGTCCTCTTTGACTATCTCGAATCCGGCCGCTCCTGGATCTGGGACAGCTGGGAGGCCTATGACCGGGAACATCCCGGCTTTCTGCAAAAGATCAGGAATTTTCACACCCTTAGTCCCCGCATCGGTATCTCCTTCCCGGTCTCCGACAAATCGAAATTCTATTTTAACTATGGCCACTTCCGCTCCAATCCGCCCTACTACACCATGTATCTCTACCGCTATCGCTATACCAAAAACGGCCTTTATGACATGTCCAACCCCAACCTCGAGCCGCCGCGCACCATCAGTTACGAACTGGGTGTGGCCTATAACTTTTACGACAGCTTTGTCGCCAAGATTTCCGGCTACTCCAAGGATGTCAGCGGCCAGCACGGCGAGGTGACCTACACCAACGCGGCCGGCTCCATCAACTATGACGCCTGGTCCAACAACGAATACGAGGACATCCAGGGCTTCGAGATCAATATCAGCAAGAGCGACGGCGGTTGGGTCAACGGCTGGGTCAATTTCAACTATATGCTCAAGAAATCGGGCCTGACCGGCCGCGAGACCATCACCGACGTCACCATCAACAACGATCAGGAGGGGCTCTACGAAGGCCAGGAGTCCAGCTCCCTGCCCGTGCCCAAAATCAACGCCAACCTCACCTTCCGCGCGCCGGATGATCTGGGACCGGGAGTGCTCGGCTTCCATCCCCTCGGCGGCTGGAACTTTACCCTCTTTGGAGAATGGGAGCGCGGCGACCATTTCACTTTCAACCCGCTCAGCGAGCTCCACGTCAACGACAATATGCGCTGGCCGGACTATACCATGATCGATCTCAAAATCACCCGGATGTTCCGTCTCGCCGGTGTGCAGACCACCCTCTTTGTGGACATCAGCAACCTGTTCAATTTCAAGGTTAATTATATGGAAAGAGGTTGGCCATTCGACAGCGCGGTCAATGACGAATACTATTACCTGGCCTCGCTGCGGCTGCCGATGTACGACTCGCCTGACTATGACGCCCTGCGCGCCACCTACCCCGGCTATTTCATCCCCGGAGAGGACAGGATCGGCGACCTGCGCTCGGCCGGTAAACCGTACATCAACGATCCCAATTTCAATTTCTGGCTCTATGGCCAGCCGCGGGATATCTGGTTCGGCCTGCGTTTTGCGTACTGATTGAAAATTATCTCACAGCGGCACAGAGACACAAAGGAGACCGGGAAGGCGGAAAGATCTGTTCGGATAAGCACTGCCTCTCTTTGTGCCTCCGCGCCTCCGTGAGCGATATCTTTTGGCAATCTTCAAAAAATGGAGCAATGCATGTATACTCACTCCAAAATATCCAGTCTGCTGCGGCTCGGCCTTTTGATCATGGTGTTTGCCTGCACCGTCCGGGCCCAAAAGGCCCCGGAGCTGGAGACCGCCCTGATCAAGGTCAACCGCATTTGGACCGGCGTCACCGCCAACGGCGCCAAGGCCAGCTTTGACTACCGCGCCGGCTTTTTCCCCAATGATTTCGACATCATCGGCGTGCGCGGCCAGGAGCAGGACCTCTGGGCCGGCGCCGGCTTCAAACTGGCCACGACCAACTGGCGCGACCCCATCGACACCCTGCACACCGTCGCCGTCTACGGCCCGACCAACGATTTCATGCCCAACGGCAAGGTGACCGAACGCATCAGCAGCTTCGTGCGCTATAACTATACGGCCCAGGAGATCGATTTCAAACCGGTCAGCCTCGATCTCTTCGCGACCCACGATCCATCCCGATTCGGCGACCTTACCTGCGACCAGATCGTCCAGGTGACGACCGAAAACATTCTCGGCGTGCAGGTCAAACGGCGGATCATGGCCTGGAGCCAGACCTTCAATGACGACTATCTCATCCTCGACGTCGAATTCACCAACACCGGCGGCGATACCCTCACCGATTTCTATATCAGCGTCGAATCCAACGGCGCCAACTCTTACCGTTCCAACGGCACCCGGCCGGCCCCGGGCTCGGGCGAAAATTTCAACACCGTCACCACCTGGCAGCACTATTACGGCGGGCGCACCGGCGACAGCCTGCGCGTATTCTATGAGTACAGCGCCGATGATCCCTCGGTCCCCGGCGACCTCATGGGCGCACCGGTCACCTCCCAGAACGGCCGCCTCATCAATCCCGGGTTCGTCTGGTACTCGGTCCTGCATGCTTCGGAAAAGCCCTATACCGACCCGGCCGGCGATACGGACGATTTCCTCCAGCCCAAAGTGACCTACATGGGCACCGCCACCAAATTCCCCTACAACAGCGACGGAGATGAGTACGGCGACAAGAACTTTTGGGCCCTGCGCGGCGCCTACTCCGAATTCTTTCCGATGAGCGGCAATACCTGGCCCGGCACCTTCCATGCCGGCAACATCGACGAGCAGGGCAACCCCAGCTACGCCGCCCATCCGGCCGGAACGATCCAGGCCAACAACTCCAAGATGTACTGCACCTTCGGTCCATACCACTTTAATCCCGGCGAAAAACTCCATCTCGCCTTCGCGAGCGGCTTTTCCGGGCTCGATATCAAAACCGCCAAGGAGGTGGGGGCGAAATGGAAGAACGGCACGCTGGAAGAGCCGCCGGGCATTCCCAACCCCCGCACCGGTTTTCTGCCCGACAATTTCGCCTTTCCGGTCGACGCCAGCGAGATGGATATGCGCAAGGACCGCTGGGTCAGCACCGGCGTCGACTCGGTGATGAAGAGCGCCTGGCGCGCCCAATGGAATTTTGATCACGGTTACCGCATTCCCGCAGCGCCGCCGCCGGCCGAATCGGTCACCATCACCGGCCTCGGCACCGGCGTCGAGATCCGCTGGAGCGCCCCCGAAGCCGAAAGCCGAGCCGATTTCGCCGGCTACCGCATCATGCGCCGCCTCTCCAATCTCGACACCCTCTTTTTCGAAGAGATCTACACCAGCGGTCCCGAGGACAAGGCGGCCGAGCATCTCTACGTCGACAAGGAGGTCCTCATCGGCGCCCAGTATTACTACTATGTGCAGTCCCGCGCGCAGATCGCCGCCGACGATCCCCTCGCCGATCCGCTCAGCCGCGGCCGGATCATCTACAGCAGCCGCGTCATGCAGCCGACCATCACCTGGATCAATCCGCCCCACTTTTCCCAGAACGACCTGACCCGGATCCGCATCGTGCCCAATCCCTATAACATCAACGATCCCCTGCTCGTCAAGCAGGGATGGACCGATCAGCGCGGCATCCAGTTCTACAATCTTCCCGGGGTGGTGACCATCAAGATCTTTACCGAGTTCGGCGATCTGGTCCAGACCATCGAACACAACAGCCCGGTCAGCGCCGGATACGAGATCTGGGACATGATCACCCGCAACCAGCAGGTGATCAGCAGCGGGGTCTACATCGTCGTCTTCCAAAAGCCCGATGGCGAGACCGCTTTTCAGAAATTTATGGTCGTCCGGTGATCCGGATCCAAGGAGAATGCTCCCATGAAACTTGACCTGATAAAGGTTTTTCTGATCGTCCTGCTTCTCGCCGCCGGACTCGTGCAGGCCCAGGTGGGGCTGGACAAGATCGCTCAAAGCACGATGAATTTCCAGCAGGTGGGCCTTTCGGCCAGGGCCAGCGGACTGGGCGAAGCTTTTTGCGCCGTCGGCCGCGGAGCGGAGGCCGTCTTTTACAATCCGGCCGGAGTGGTCGAGGCCGGCCGGCGCCTGGACCTCAAATTCTACTCCACCGAGTGGATCGCCGACATCAACTATATGGCCGGCGCGCTCACCTGTGACCTCGGCCGCTATGGTGCGGTTGGCCTCTCTTTCCTCAACGTTGACTATGGCGACATCTATACCACCTCGCTGCTCGACGCCTCCGAAAGCGCCCTCTACCCGGAGGGGTACAAGGATACCGGCCTGGCGGACAATGTCGGCGCCTGGTCGCTCGGGCTGACCTACGGCCGCGCCATCAGCACCCAGTTCCTCATCGCCGGCAACGCCCGCCTGGTCAGCCAATCCCTCGGCACCTCGAACCTGGCCGGCGGCCTGACCCAAAACGACGCCGTCAAACTGGTCTTCGACGCCGGGGTCAAATACTATACCGGCATCAGGAGCTTCCGCTTCGGCATGGCCATCCGCAACTTTTCCTCCAATCTCAAACGCGAGGAGATCAACGAGCAGCTGCCCCTCACCTTTACCATGGGCGCGGCCCTCGACCTCCTGGACCTGGTCACCGACGAGGAGGCCGGGCCGCACGCGCTCACTCTCTCGGTCGATTTCGTCCATCCGAATAACTATTCCGAACGGGTCAACGCCGGCATGGAGTACCTCTTCATGGAGCGGGTGGCTGTGCGCGCGGGCTATCAGGGCAATAACGACATCACCTCGTGGTCGGCCGGATTCGGCTTGCATACCCCGGTCGGGGGCAATGATATCTATATCGATTACTCCTATTCCTTCATCGATACCTTTGACAGCGTCAACCGCTTCGCGCTGGGAGTGGGATTCTGAGATCTCTGCTCACCCTGCTGCTCGGCTTGCTGGCCGCAGGCGGCCTGGCGCAGGGTACATATACCAATCCGATCCTCCACGCCGATTACTCCGATCCGGATCTGATCCGCGTGGGCGGGGATTTCTATATGGTCTCCTCCAGCTTTAACCATGTGCCAGGGCTGCCGGTGCTCCATTCGCGCGATCTGATCCACTGGGAGCTGATCGGCCACGCCCTGCCGCGCCTGCCCGCGCCTGCTTATGACCGGCCGCAGCATGGCAGGGGGGTGTGGGCGCCGAGCATCCGCTATCATGCGGGAGAGTACTGGATCTATTACGGCGACCCCGATCTCGGGCTCTTCATGGTTAAAGCGAAGGATCCGGCCGGCCCCTGGACGCCGCCCCTGCTGGTGCGGGAGGCGAAGGGCTGGATCGATCCCTGCCCGCTCTGGGACGACGACGGCCGGGCGTACCTGGTCCATGCCTGGGCCAAAAGCCGCGTCGGCTTTAACTCGATCCTGACCGTGCACCGGATGAGCCCGGACGGGACCGCGATCCTTGATGAGGGGGTGACCGTATTCGACGGCCACGAGAGTCATCCAACCATCGAGGGGCCCAAATTCTACAAACGGGAGGGGTGGTACTATATTTTCGCCCCGGCCGGCGGAGTTAAAACGGGCTGGCAGACCGTGCTGCGCTCTGCCTCCGTTTATGGTCCCTATGAGGCCAGGATTGTCCTCGCGCAGGGGAGCACCGGCGTTAACGGCCCGCACCAGGGCGGCTGGGTGGAGACCCCCGCCGGGGAGTCCTGGTTCATCCATTTCCAGGACCGCGGGGCCTGGGGCCGCATCCTCCATCTCCAGCCTGTGCGTTGGCGGGAGGGATGGCCGCTGATGGGCATGGACCCGGACGGCGACGGCATTGGCGAGCCGGTGCTGAGGTACCCGGCACCCGCCCTGCCGCCCTTTGTGGCGGCGATCCCGGCCTCCGACGAATTCTCCGGCCCGGACATGGGCCTGCAGTGGCAGTGGCATGCCAATATCGACAGCGCCTGGTACAGTCTGACAGAGGCGCCGGGATTTCTCCGGCTTTACGCGCTGCCGGCGCCGGACAGCAGCGGCAGTCTCTGGCTGCAGCCCAACCTGGTGGCGCAGAAATTTCCGTCCGGTTCGTTCACCGCTACAGTCCGGATGACTTGCTCTTCACTGAAACCCGGGGAGAGGGCAGGACTGGTCATTTTTGGCACTGACTATGCCTGCCTGACCCTCGGGATGCAGGCGGAGGGCGCTCTTCTCCGGCTGAGCATCCGCCGCGCGGCCGACGCGGGCGGTGAGGAGAGGGTGGAGGCGGAGGCGCCGCTGCCCTCCACGCCAGTGAGCCTGCGGGTGGAGGTGGCGCCCGGCGGCCAATGCACTTTCAGCTTCAGCACCGATGGAGAGCACTTTGATCCGCTCGGCGGACCCTTCACCGCCGCTGCGGGCAAATGGGTAGGCGCCAAAGTGGGGCTCTTCGCCGCCGGGGCGGCCGGCGGCTTGCAGGCCTGTGGCTATGCCGATTTCGATTACATCCACGTCAAGGTAAATGAATGATGAAATTTCATCCCCTGCTCAAAATCGGCGCCGCGGCTGCGCTTCTCCTCCTGGCCGCCTGCTGCGGGACGCGCTGCCTGCACGAGCAGCCGCCCGTTCTGCGCCTGATCGGCGACTCGACCATGGCCGACAAGCCCGTCGAAGAGACCGCCGAGCGCGGCTGGGGCCAGCTCCTGCCGGACTTTTTTGTGCCGGAGATCCGGGTCATCAACTATGCTAAAAACGGCCGCAGCACAAAGAGTTTTATCCAGCAGGGGCTCTGGTCCAATGTTCTGACGGATCTGAAAAAGGGCGATTATGTTTTCATCCAGTTCGGCCACAACGATGCCAAGATCAGCGATACCACCCGCTATGCCGAGGCGCACACCGCCTACCGCGCCAACCTGATCCGCTACATCACAGAGACCCGCGCGAAGAAAGCCAATCCGATTTTGCTCACCCCGGTGATGCGGCGCAATTTTACCGCGGAAGGTGCGCTCAGGGATACCCATGGCGATTATCCGGGAGTCGTCAAGGAGGTCGCAGCCCTGTATAAAGTACCTTTGATCGATCACCACGCCCGCAGCCTGAAGCTGCTCACGGAACTCGGGCCGGCGCGGTCGGAGCGCCTCTTTATGCGCGTCCCGCCTGGCGTCTACAAGGAGTTGCCACAGGGCAAATCCGACAACACCCACTTCATGGAAGAGGGGGCGGTCGAGATGGTCAAGCTGGTCATCGCCGGCCTGCAAGAGTTGAAGCACCCCTTGGTCAAATATCTCAAAGCTGAGGCCGGATGGCCGGTCCCTGCGCCGTCGCCCTGGCCTATCCCGCTGGAAACATCATCCAAACCGTGATTCACACTCTGTCCCAAAACAAGGAGGTAGTATGCATCGTTCCTCTACTCTTTTCCTCGCCCTGATACTGGTGCTGTTGGCTGCAGGCGCCATCATGGCCCAGGCCCCTGCCACCGTCCACTGGAGCCTCAACGCGACCGACAGCGCCAGGGTTTCGGCGGTCTCGGGCAATGCCCGCGGCCTCACCCAGACCCACGGTGATTCGTTTATGTGCCGCGATTACGCCAATGGTCCTGGACCCGATCAGCGCTGGTATCCCTACAATTTTAACACCAAAAAAGCCATCATGTGGGGCCCGGACACAACCCAGAATGAGAATGTCTGGGTTCAGTTCGCGGTGCTGCCCAAGGCCTACAACGATTTCCACGCCGATTCGATGACTATCTACCTGGGCGGCAAGGGCACCGACAAGGTCTTCGCCAACCTCTGGTTCGATACCCACGCCGATTTCTCCAGCCCCGTTCCGCTGAATGACGCCCCCCTGGCGATGAAAAAGGATGGGGATTCCCTCTTTGCCTTTATCCTCGACAAGGAGGTGCCGGACGGCGATACCCTTTACGTCCGCGTCTATGCCTGGCACGCCGGTACGGCCTCAAACAGCAAATACCTCTACATGCGCCTCTGCACCATCTATGGAACAACGACGGCCAATCCCATTCCGGCATCGGCGACCTGGGCTTGCACAAATCCCGGAGCCGGTGGCACCGGTCAGTCCGTCGCCACCGCCGGCAATGTGCTGGCCGCGGACGAGAAACTCGTCAACATGAACATCAACGGCTATACCGGCTTTAACAGCGCCCAGCGGCTGCGCATCGTCTCCGCGCCGGGCAAGTACGAATGGCCGGCCGGGCAGCTGACCCAGATCGATTCGGTTTATGTCGAGTTTTCGGTCTCGCCCAAGCTGGGCACCAGATTCATGGTGAACTCGCTCAGCCTGGATTTGGGCTGCCACTCGATCAACAACTTTAAGGCGAATGTCTGGTACAGCAAAGATCCCGCTTTTGCCAATCCGGTCCAGGTCGTTTTTCAAACGGCGGATACCGTCAACAACTATCTGCCGCGCGGTCCGGATATCCCTGCCTATACGGTAACCGCTCAGCCCGGCCTGCTCCTCGATCCGGGAGAGACCTTTTATCTCCGCGTCTATCCCTGGGTGCATGACAACGCCAGTGCTACCTCGGGCAAGTACTTGACTGTTCAGAATGTCCTGATCGGCGGCGTGAGCGAAAGCGCCCCGATGCCCTCCTCGGCAACCTGGGCTTGCACAAATCCCGGAACCGGCGGCACCGGTCAGACCGTCGCCACCGCGGGCAAGGTCACCGCCGCGGACGAGAAACTGGTCAACATGAACATCAATGGCTATACCGGCTTTAACAGCGCCCAGCGGGTGCGTATCATCTCCGCGCCGGGCAAGTATGAATGGCCGGCCGGGCAGTTGACCCAGATCGATTCGGTTTATGTCGAGTTCGCAGTCTCGCCAAAAGCCGGGGCCAAGTTTACGGTGCAATCGCTCTCGCTCGATTTGGGCTGCCACTCGATCAACAACTTCAAGGCGAATGTCTGGTACAGCAAAGATCCCGCTTTTACCAATCCGGTCCAGATCGTTTTTCAAACCGCGGATACCGTCAACAACTATCTACCCCGAGGTCCGGATATTCCCGCCATCACCGTAACCGCTCAACCCGACCTGATCGTCGATCCGGTTGAGACCTTTTATCTCCGCGTCTATCCCTGGGTGCATGACAACGCCGGCGTCACCTCGGGCAAGTATTTGACGATACAGAACGTTGTCATCAGCGGCCTCGCCGAAGGCGGCGCTGATTACGAGATGCCGGTCATCGTCACCACTCCGGCCACCTACATCTCGACCACCTTTACCACCTCCGGCGGGAGCATTCCTTCGGACGGCGGCGCGCCCGTGACCGCGCGCGGCGTCTGCTGGAGCACAGTGACGGGACCGACCACCGCTGACACCAAAACAACTGACGGCGGCGGCTCCGGCGCCTTCGTCAGCAAGGTGACCGGTCTCACCGCCGGTGTGACCTACTTTCTCCGCGCCTATGCCACCAACGATGCCGGTACCGCCTATGGCGAAGAGGTCTCTTTCAAAACCCTCGATTCCCTGGTGGTCCCGACCGTGACGACGGTCGCGGTCAATAACATCATGGTCAAGTCCGCCAGGAGCGGCGGCAATGTCACCGAATGGGGCGGCAGCGACGTCACCGCCCGCGGTATCTGCTGGAACATGACCGGCGATCCCACCATCCTCGACGAAAAAACCGAGAACGGCACCGGCATCGGCGCCTTCACCAGCAGCCTCTCCGCCCTGACCGCCACCACCACCTACTATGTGCGCGCCTGGGCGACCAACGCCACCGGCACCGGCTACGGTCAGGTCGAGACCTTTTCCACCCAGGCCCCCGCTCCCGCCGTCCTCAAGGTCGTCGCCCAGGATGGCTCGGGCGACTATACCACCGTCCAGGCCGCCTTTAATGACGTGCCCGATTTCTACACCGGCATGTGGTGCATCTTTGTCAAGGCCGGCACCTACAAGGAAAAGCTCATGCTCGCCCAGAACAAGACCAACGTCGTGCTCAAGGGCGAAAATGCCATGACCACCATCCTCACCTATGACGACTATGCCGGCAAACCGGGCATTGGCGGCACCTCGAACTGCTACAGTACGGCGATCGAGGCGGATGATTTCACCGCCATGGATATCACCTTCCAGAATACTGTCAAGAACGATGGCTCCTTCGCCGACCAGCAGGGTGTCGCCCTGCGTGTCAACGGCGACCGCGGCGCCTATTACAACTGCCGCCTCCTCGGCTATCAGGATACCTACTACGGTTGGGGCGGCCACGGCACCGTGCGCACCTACATGAAGGAGTGCTACATCGAAGGCTCGGTCGATTTCATCTTCGGCCGCAACATCAACGTCTTTGACAACTGCCATATTCACGTCAACCGCCAGAGCGGCTGCATCACCGCACCCAGCACCGATGCCGATTCGAAATTCGGACTGGTCTTCATGGACTGTGTGATCACCGCCGATTCGGTTGGGTTCAACGACGTGCCCATCACCTCTTTCCACCTCGGCAGGCCGTGGCAGGGAAGACCCCAATGCGTCTATCTCCGCTGCGAAGAGCCCGCCACCCTCAGTCCCGAAGGCTGGACGGTGATGACAAACGGCCTCAATCCCCTCTTCGCTGAATTCCACTGCTTCGGCGCGGGATCGAATTTCTTTGGTCGGATCAACGGTGGCATTCAGCTGAGTGAAGCGGAGGCGGCCGAGTATACCCTCGCCAATATTTTTGCCAAAACCAGCAACCCCAATCTGGGCTTTGACTGGATGCCGGAAAAGCCGATCTTTACGGATGTTGAATGGAGCAAGGGACCGGAGACCCTGCCGACGGTCTATGAACTCTCGCAGAACTATCCCAATCCCTTCAATCCGGTCACTACCATCAACTACGCCCTGCCCAAACCTGGCAAGGTGCGGATCACCATCTATAATATCCTCGGATCGCAGGTCGCAACCCTGGTCGATCGGCAGCAGGCCGCCGGACGCTACACCGTCCGCTTCGACGGTCTCAATCTCGGCAGCGGCACCTATTTCTACCGCATCGATGCCGCCGATTTCCATCAGACCAAAAAAATGCTGCTCCTCAAGTAAACGGGGCAGACTGACGTACTCAACCCCAAAAAGCCGGGTGCAGCGTGATTTGCACGGCTGCACCCGGATTACTTTATGATACCAAAATATGCCATGATCCTGTCGGGCGCCATCCTGATCGCCGGAGCGGCGCTCGCCCAGCCGGTATTCCTCCCGGACACCAGTTTTCAGCGTATTGGCGTAACCGCCGATCTGCCGGTCTTTTACGCCGAGATCAAGCGCGGGCTCACGTTTCCTGACTCCTGGCTCTCCGGCGCTTATAGCGATTTTACAGGCTGGCGCAGCCAGACCCGGCAGCTGGTGTTCGACCATCTGCTCACCGAACCGCCGCGGGCATCCTTCCAGCCGGTAACTCTCGCTGTAGAGGACCGGGGCAGCTACACCGCCCGCAAGGTCGTTTTCAATCTCAATGGCTGGAGCCGGGTTCTGGGATATCTGCTGGTGCCCAAAGGAGAGGGTCCTTTCCCGGCCGTACTGCTGCTCCATGACCACGGCGCGAAATTCGATATTGGCAAGGAAAAGATGGTCCGGCCTTTCGGCGAATCCCCAGCGCGAATCGCATCGGCGCAGCAGTGGGTTGCCAGCGGGTATGGCGGCCGATTTGTCGGCGACGAACTGGCCCGGCGCGGCTATCTCTGCCTGGCCGTCGATGCCCTCAACTGGGGCGACCGCGGCGGCGCCGGCAAGGAGGGACAGCAGGCCCTCGCCTCCAACCTCTTCAATCTTGGCATCTCCCTGGCCGGCCTGGTCGCCTGGGAGGACCTCGCCGCCCTGCGTTTTCTCTCCTCCCTGCCTGAAGCCGATACGACCCGCATCGCCGCGATCGGCCATTCCTTCGGCTCCTACCGCGCCTGGCAGCTGGCCGCCCTCTCGGAGCAGGTGCGCGCGGCGGTCTGTATCTGCTGGATGGCCGGGCGCATGGAGCTGATGGTGCCGGGCAATAACCTCACCAGGGGGCAATCCTCCTACACCACCCTGCACCCGGGTCTGACCCAGCTGCTCGACTATCCCGACGTCGCCAGCCTCGCCTGCCCGCGGGCCCTGCTTTTCTTCAATGGCGAGGATGACCATCTTTTTCCCCAGCCCGCCGCCCGGGCCGCCTTCGACAAGATGCGGCGCATCTGGGAGGAGCAGGGCGCCGGCGACAGGCTGGTCACCCGCTTCTGGCCCGGCGGCCACCAGTTCTCCCGGGAGATGCAGGAGGCCGCCTTTGACTCGCTCGACGGCCAACTCGGACGCCGCTAGTCCCAATTTAACAGGAGTAACACCGTGACCAGATTTGCATACCTCGCCGGCTTGGGGCTCTTGTTGGCCCTGACTCTTTTACCAGGCCTCAGTCCCGCGATCGCAGCGGGTGGAGAGGGCTTTGCAGAGGCCATCCAGCCACCCATCATCCCGGAGCGCAGCCTTTCCATCCGCGATTTCGGCGCCATAGGCGACGGCCATACCCTCTGCACCGAGGCCATCCAGCGGGCTATCACCACCTGCGCCGGGGCCGGCGGCGGCCGGGTGATCATCCCTTCAGGGATCTGGCTCACCGGCCCGATCCGCCTCGAAAGCCGCATTGAACTCCACCTCGAGAGCGGCGCGTTGCTCCTTTTCTCCAGCGATCACAGCCTCTATCCCATCATTCAGGCCCCGACCAGGGGGTGGCTGGTCGCCTCGCCCATCTATGGCTACAAGCTGGAGGATGTCGCCGTCACCGGCCGCGGCATCATCGATGGGGCGGGGGAGAGCTGGCGGCCGGTGAAGAAATTCAAGACCACCTCCCGGCAGTGGAAGGAACTGATCGATTCCGGCGGAATCATCAGCGAAAAGGGGGATATGTGGTGGCCTTCACGGGAAGCGCTGGAGGGGGAGGCCTGGCTCGAAAAGCTGCAGAAGAGCAAACCGAAAAAGGAGCACACCGCAGAAGATTATCTCCCGGCGCGGGATTATCTCCGTCCCTATATGCTCTCTTTCATCGACTGCAAGCGGGTGCTCTTTGAGGGCGTGACGATCAGGAACTCGCCCAAGTTTGCCCTCTGTCCCGCCTGGTGCGATCAGCTGATCATCCGGGATCTTAAAGTGAATAATGAATGGTGGGCGCAGAACGGAGACGGCATCGACATCTCGGCCTGCCGCAACGTGCTGGTTGAAAACTGCACGGTAACTGCCGGAGATGACGGTATTTGCATGAAGTCCAGCGATCGCTCGGGGCGCACGGGTCCGGCCCTGGAGAATGTCCTCATCCGCGGCTGCATCGTCTACCACGGCCACGGCGGCTTTGTCGTCGGCAGCAACACCGACGGCGGCATGCGCAATATATGCGTCGAGAACTGCACCTTCATCGGCACCGATGCCGGCCTGCGCTTCAAGAGCGCGCGCGGACGCGGGGGTGTCGTCGAAAACATTCGCATCCGCAATATCCGCATGAAAGATATCGCCGGCGAGGCGATCAGCTTTGACGCCTTTTATGAGAGCAGCCAGCCGGACACCCTGGCCCGCGCCGTCACCCCGGAGACCCCCGTCTTCCGCAATATCACCATCGACAGCCTCTACTGCGCCGGCGCCGCCCGGGCCATCGTCATGACCGGCTTGCCCGAGATGCCTGTTCAGAACATCCGCATCCGCGATGCCCACATCTCCGCCACTGCCGGCGTGCAGCTGCGGGATGTCCGCGACCTCGCCCTTGAACGGGTGGTGGTCAAACCCGCGCGGGGTGCGCTCTACGATTTCAAGCGCTGCAGCGGCATCTCCATCGACGGCGCCGGCTTTATGGACAAGAGCGCCGACTTCCCTTCGGACAGCTGGCGCTCACTGATGCACCATGACAATGCCTGGTTTGCCACCCCGGAGGCGGCCGCCGTCGCGGAGAACCTCCTGCTCTACCAGTGCGCCATCGGCGGCTGGCCCAAGAACATCGATATGGCTCGCCCCCTGAGTCCGGCGGAGAGGGCCGCCCTCGCCTCGCCCCCCGCCGACACCCTCGCCACCATCGATAACGGCGCCACCTGGACCCAGCTCACCTTCCTGGCACGCCTCATCTCAGCTCACCCTGAGCCGCGATTCATCGCTGCCTTCAACCGCGGGCTCGACTATCTGTTTGCGGCCCAGTACGACAACGGCGGCTGGCCACAGTTCTATCCACTCCATCCCGGCTACTATTCGCATATCACCTACAATGACGATGCCATGATCGGGGTACTCACCCTGCTGCATGGAATCGCAGCAAATGAGGAGCGCTTTCGTTTCGTCGATGCCGCGCGGCGGGCTCGGGCGGCATCTGCAGTCGAGCGTGGCATTGGCTGCATTCTCGCAACCCAGCTTAAGGAAGGGGAGAGGCGGACGGCCTGGTGTGCCCAGTATGACGAGAAGAGCCTGCAGCCGGCCCCCGCGCGCAGATACGAGCTGGTTTCGCTCAGCGGCGACGAGAGCGTCGGCATTGTCCGCTTTCTCATGCGCCTGCGCGATCCCGCGCCGGAGATCGTCGACGCGGTGCAGGGTGCGGTTGATTGGCTGGAGAGGGTCAAAATAATAGGCACCCGCGTTGATTACGTCACGGATGCCTATTTGCCCGGGGGCTTTAACAAGGTGGTGGTGTCCGATCCCGCCGCACCACCGATATGGGCCCGCTTTTACCTGATCGGCTCGAACCGGCCTTTTTTCAGCGATCGCGACGGCCGGATCTATTACGATCTGGCCGAGATCTCCGCCGAACGCCGCAACGATTATGCCTGGTTAGGCTACTGGCCGCAGGATCTGCTGGCGAAAGAGTACCCCGCCTGGCTGGCGCGGGCGGATGTGCGCCTGAAACTGAGCGGGGTAAAGTAATCCACACCTGTCGGCTGCTGTTTTTTCCCCACCCTGACTGAGGACAGCTGCAGCGCCGCGGCTGCGGCCGTCCCTGCCCCGGCAGCCTATTTCCGCGCCGGCTGGAGCCTCAGCATGCGCACATCATGCGACGGGATTTCCGAGGTAAAGGATTTGCGGGTGGTGCCGATCTCGCGATGCGCCCAGAGATCACGGATCCGCCATTGTGATGTGCTGAAATCGATGGCCCGGCCGGAAAAGCTGTCCTCGACCTTGTGGCTCTTCCAGTCAAACGCGATTTTTTTCGGCAGCTTGCTGCGATTGAGAAAGCAGGCCGCCCATTCCCCGCCGGTGAGGGGTTTGAACCAGACCTCCAGGCTGTCCTCGGCGAGGTACTTGAGCCCCTGAATGCCGAGGGAATCCTGGTCGACGGCGATGGCCTCGCGGTTGGTGAGGATCTCGATGGTCTGGGGGCTCATGGCGCTGAGGTCGTTGCCGGCCATGAGCGGGGCAGCGAGCATGCACCACATCGAAAAATGGGCGCGGTCCTCCGCTGCCGTCAGACCGTTGCCAACCTCCATCATATCGGGATCGTTCCAGTGGTCCGGGCCGGCATGGACGCGCAGCCCCTCCTGCATATCGAGAATCTGCATCACACCCCACGAATTCCATCCGCCGTGGTCGACAACCCCGTCAAAGACGACGGCGATATCCCCGGTGGTGCGCCAGAGATGGCCGACCTCTTTGGCCCACAGCCAGGGTTGGTTGCTGCCCCATTCGCAGAGGCTGAAGACGATTGGCCGTCCGGCCTTGCGCAGGGCCTCGCGCATGGTGGTGTAGGCCTCCCGGGCGTTGAGGTCGCCGGTCGCGCACCAGTCGTATTTGAGATAATCAACCCCCCAGCGGCTGTACTGCAGGGCATCCTGGTATTCATAGCCGCGGCTGCCGGGCCGTCCGGCGCAGGTGGTCCATCCGGCATCGGAGTAGATGCCTAATAAGAGTCCCCTGGCATGGACATAGTCGACGAGGGCCTTCATGCCCGAGGGAAAATGGACCGGGTCGGCCTGGATAAAGCCGTCGCCATCGCGCTGGCCATGCCAGCAGTCGTCGATGACGATGTAACGGTAGCCGGCCGCCTGCATGCCGCTGGCCACCATGGCATCGGCGGCGGCGCGGATGACCCCTTCGTTGACCTCACAGCCGATCTTGTTCCAGCTGTTCCACCCCATCGGCGGGGTCAGGGCCAGACCCTCGAATTTTTGGGCATGGAGGGAGGCGGAGAGGAGCAGTACAATAAAGAGCATGGTTCGGCGCATCGTGCTTTCCTTTGTCAGGGTGAGTAACTGCAGGGCTTGTCGGGGTAATGTAACCATTTCCTGCTCCCGAGTCAACGGCTCTTTTGGCTGCAGCCGGAATACAGGCGGCCGCCCGCTCTCGATTACGCCCGCATTCGCCCGGCCGCACTGCCCGTCCTGAGTGTTTCCCGGTTTTCAGACCTCGCGCAGCTGCCCGCAGCAGCAGAGAATGGAAAAAAAATAAATTTATTCTTGCATGGGATTTCTTTTTGTGGTATAATTAAACGATAGGCATCCAGTCCGGCATTCGCTGTTAACACTAGCGTGGTTAGGAAAAGTCTCTATCTCTGCAGGGGGATAGAATCAAGCCTTCCCTTATTCTCCCCGGAGGCGACCACTTCTTAACCGCCGGGGGAGGCCCTTCCGTTTCGGCATCCCTGATAACCCAGTTATCCCGATGGCAGTCACGATTCTTGCAGGCAGCTGTCACCCCCTCATTCCACTGACCCCCCTAAGGTGGTTCGAGAGATGGCTGCCTGCATTTTATTATGATATAACAAGGATCCAATCCGTGCGTTCTACTGCGGCAGGACCGTTGTGGCGGATTGAGCATCCTCGTTCGCCGGTATCTGCGATGAGATTATCACGTCCGGGACTATTATTAAATATTGCTATAATCGGGAGAATTTACTATTTTATGCAGAACACCGGGGTCAACCGGTGCTTGTTCTCCCATCGCCTAATGCACCATGAGCGAGTGATGCCCCTATAGCTCAGCTGGATAGAGCAGCGGTTTCCTAAACCGAATATTCAAAAACCTACCAAATTGCCAACCTCTTTGTTATCAACCCTGAAGCATAATAATTAAAATAAAATCAATATTTAACAATAGATCTTATTTGTAGGTATTTGGATATTGTTGGATCAATTTGGCTATTTTTGAAGTAAAAAAATGGCTCAAAAATGGCACACTGGCTCTATATGTCAGTTGACTAGGAAATGGTGATCAAATTGGGACCGTATTGGCTTACTCTTAGGGGATAAAGTGAGGGGACGACTTGATAAATATTTGTTTGTGCTAAAACGGGGGAAAAGGATGGAACTCATCCTCCACTTGACATTGCGGTCAAGTCGACATACGTAAAGTTTTCACCGGCAATGTACTCGCGATGTTAGCCCAGAATAGTTGATCCTGCTTTATTGCTCAGGATAAAGATCACGACGTTGTTGTACATAAGGGTACTGTGTTACGCTGTGCAGACGATAGGGGTAAGGAATTCGAACAAACTGGTGGTTGTGGACCTATACCAAGGTAGAACAGGAATTGCCCCATAAATCAAGAGCCCCAGCTTCGCTAGGGCTCTTTTTTCATGAAGATCGAAAGCTCCCATAAAACGATTAAGAGAGTAGATAGTGTAAAAGTTCTCAGATAAACTGAATGCCTAGTTCATTGGAACATCATTTGGATTTTTTCCACTAAAAATAGCCTAAATCGTTTTGTCAAGGGTGATGGATCGTCAATTACTTGCTGACATGTCCTCCGCCTTCGATTATCGTTCACCATATGCACTTATGTCTTTGTCATATTCTCAAAGATGCCCTCCTTCCATTGTTTTTTTTCTCTGCGTAAAAATCGGAAAGCTGCAATTTCGACGTCAGTCCTACAGCCCTACCTTTGGTTTGAAGTTTCTTAGAACCGATTCCCATCCACTCATTCACTTGCTCCAGATCAAATAGCAATTTCCCTGTCGCTTTTGAATGAGGGATAGGATTTTTCTTTGCGCGGGTTTTGTGATAGACTGTATTTACTGCAAGGTGAAGGTACTCTGCAACTTCTTTGACAGTCATCCAAGTTCGTTTTTCACTACTATTGTCCATCTTCAGGGTCTCCATTTCTGATGAATTCATCAATATCATCAAATCGAAAGGCTGGTGATAACAATTACTCTAGCTGGAAATTGTTACCGTTCCTTAGAGCTTGTTTTGCAGGCTCCAGCTATTTGAATGCTATGCTTTCTATACCCTTACACCTTCAAGGTTTTCTGGTGACCGGGGAAAAAAAGTCCTCCTTTGCATTACTGCAGTTACAGTCATAGGCGGCTTCCATCTTGAATGCCGACTAGAATCTGGAGAATCACAATTCGGAGTCGTCACCTCAAAACGGGATTACTTGAAGGGTGCGTTTCTAAAGTTGGCCGGTATGACCACGTTTCCGCAATAAAGCAGAGCGAGGACTTAATTAATTTTCATTACGTCTTATTTGGGCAATAATTTCCCACAAGGGAAAACATGCCGGCTTAGGCTTGAATCAGTACGATTATCGCAATCACCCTGTGCCTACCAAACAGGGTGATTATGTACTCCAACTACCAGTTCCTCCTTCCTGCCAAGAGTAGTCTTGGCCTTCTAGGTCAGACACGACACAAATCGGCCACTTTTAACGACCGTTGCATCTTTCTTCATACATTCTGGGTTAGCCCGAGCCAACCCTTATTTCTGGCCACAATAAGATATGGAAATGGCAAGATATTGTCAAGCAATATCTCTACTAAATCAAATATAAACTAGTTGTTGTGTGATTGTTCTAATAATCCCATTAATTCCAGTTAATTAAGGCGAGGACAATATATTGCACATTTTTTGGTAATTTACCGAATGAACAGTATCAGAAAACTCGGCACTTGTTGGGAAACTCGAGTCAAGTATTCCGATCCACAGGAAAACCATTTCGCAGCTTTTGGCCAGAATTGAGTGTTTCCTGCAAGAAAAAAGGTATCTTGACAAAAACCAAATATGAGTTATCTTGTAAGCGGAGATTAAACTTACCGTCATTTTACTTTCACTCTGGGAGCATCTTCATGAACGATAAACACAACCTCGACATTTGGCTGACAGTCGATCAGACTGCTGCCTATTTGAAGTGCAGCAAGAGCTGCCTATACCACCGAGTCTCGCGAAACAGTATTCCTTTCTCCAAGAGCATCGGCCGGCTGCGGTTCAATCGACATGCCCTCGACCGCTGGATGAGGGGAGATCCGGCCGAGGCAGAATTTGATTGTTAGCATCAACTTTTCTAATGCAGCTCAAGCTCAGAAACGATTGATGTCAGGCCCCATCGCGAAAGGTCAAAACTTTACTGGTAAATATTTCGTGATGTAGGGGCATTTGTGATAGTCGGCCGGTCATGGCTTTAGCGATTTAGACATTAACCTTATATTTAATCAAATTAAGTAAGGAGACAGTATGTTTCTCCAAAGTTGTGTCGCCACTTACTCATTTTTCGGCGAATTCAAACTCGCCACAACTTTTTGGAGGACCACGCGATGGGAAACAAAGAAGTTCCAACTCGACAGGCTGAAGATGACTGGCTCAAGTTACCACAAGATTTATCATCGCCTCACAGATTTGACCCACATAGGCTTATGGACCAGTGGTTTGAATTATCTCGCCCGGATCCGTCGCTGTCGCCCTCTGATTACTTGAATTTTGTCATTGAAGGTGTTGAGATAATGCGTGTTATTCTTAATGACCTTCATATCGAATTCTGTATCATGGAATCGCTCATCGATTATATTTTCGAGTATCAAAAAAAGTACAAGGCACGGTTCACCGACTTCCCGTCCCCGGCTTTTTTACTCCGAAAGTCCACAGATGGGACTATGGTCATTTTCCAGCTCCTTGATAAGATGGGCCGAGAATGGTCCAGACGTCGCTATGTAATGCCCGTTTAACCCTATCCTCTTCATCTCTCAATTCCCCCCATGTGTTGGACTCCTCCATTGTGGCGGGGTCCAACGCTCCCACCTTTTTCCCCTCAATTACTTCACCATCCATTTCTTTCCTCAATCAACCGCGGCAGCTTTCATAAGGTGGATCTTCAACATTGGATTAGAACGGGAGGTGTGATCGTTCTGGCCGGACCTCAGATCGTACTTTATGCGAGAATAATGGAGAAATAGTAAGAAAATCTCCATTTCTTGCAATTTAGGGGACTTGACAAAACTCAAATCGTTCGTACATTATGGCAGCGATTCAACTTATTGTTGCGTTCTGGTTGGATCGCTGGCGATCTTGTCTCCCTCTGTTATATTCGCCTTGTTCCTCAATATTGATCGTTGCTTATAATCTCAGAGGTGGTTTTTCAGGCAACGTGTGGTTGAGATTTCCTTGGGCCCCTTCAAGTCCTCGCTCTGTCCTAGCCTTGACAACGAGGCACCGCAGGTTAATGCATATCTTAGGGACCCTTGCCTTTACGGTAGAGGACGGAATCGATGCCTAGAGTATATGGCCTCTTGAATCAGAGAACCACCATATGCTCTCTACAACAGGTCAGAGTCACTCTTTCAGAGAATACAGCTCACCTGCGGTAAAAGAAGGCTATGCCCTGACATTGCTAAACAGGCGTATAGAGACAAATGATGTTAGGATGTGAGAAGATGTTGTGATGGGAGAGAGTTAGGAGATTCATCATGAAATTTTCTGCATATTATGGCAAAATAGGGGTCTTGACAGATCTGGTTTTCATATTATATTGATGGTGACGATTGAATCGTCTGCGCCTCTTGTCTCCTTCTCTTATAGGCGTTAGTTCTTATACAACCGTTGCGATAACGAGAAGTGGTGTTCGAGTAACGGTGGTTGAGATTCCTTGGGTCCCACAAAGTCCTCGCTCTGTCCTAGCCTTGACAACGAGGCACCGCAGGTAGACGTACAGTTTAATCTTGGGATCCTTGCCTTTACGGTAGAGGATAGAATCGATGCCTAGAGTATATGTGCTCTTGAATCAGAGGGCCTCCCTATACTCTCTACTACAGCTTTAAGTCACTATCTCAGAGAATAGGACTCACCTGCGGTAAAAAAAGGCTATGCTCAGACGAGAAGAAAAGATGATCTGCTATATGGGATTAAACTTATTACATCTGTAACTGTCGGTCGTGTTCTACTTGTATCATGATGTTTGGAGTCGATGTTATTTATTCAGGGAGGAGTAGGGATCATGGGGAAGCGGGCTTGGCTTAGGGAGTACGAGACGGTAATGAGCAAAATTAAGTCAACCAATAGACGTAAGAAATCGAATTCACATGCACCGGATCGTCAACAAAACTCCCAAAAGACAGGTAAAAATGATGTAGAGAAGACGAGGCAGAAAAAAGTGGCACCAGATTCTGAGACTTCGTTTTTCTGTGAGGCTGTTTGCTGTGCATGCGGAAAGAAAGAAACAATTTGCGGGCAAGCCTCTGTCCGAAGGGCAAAAAGAATTGGGAGCAAATGGCAATGCCAAGAATGCCTCACGGCCCAAAGAGAAAAGGCCGTGCGAAAAGAAACAGATAATAATATTGCCTACCGCTCCGTTATATTAAAAACATATGGAAATATTGAAATTACCCAAATACACTCTGATTCTCTTGATCTCACTACAGCTATCTATCTACTCAGCTTCATTGAGGTATGGAAAAAACATATTCATAATAGAGAGGGGCTCCAACTCAATGCGATCGGAGAGGAACTCGCACCAACCCGACAGTTGGGACTTGAGATGTTAATCAGGCTGCACAGAAAAGGTTTAATCTCCGTGCATCCAAACTCACCTGTCGACGCTTTCAGGGGCTTACGTGCGGAGCACATTAGGTATGACAGGGTAAACTGGTTTATCGCAGGATATCAAACGATTGGCGAGCTGAATGATCTTGAACAGAGAGTTGTTTCTTGCACCCTGTCGATGGAAGGCACAGCAGAATGGGTAGATGTGACATTCGACCTATGGAAAAAAATTGCATTTGCGGAGTGTTGGCAGTTCTTCCACCTTTATCTTGGTCTGCATGATATCAAATTTTACCCGGGAGAAAAGTCTAAAGAGACAATAAGAGCATTATTAGTAAAATACCCCGCTTCTACTGTCTGTACGTTTATCTGGGAGGCTGTCCGGGATACAGCGTCTTATGCAAAGAAGAACAAGAACGTACCTAAAGATAAGGCCTTTAATTCCATTGTAAAATCGATTGAATACCACGTGAATAGAGCACAAATCCAGAAGGTAACAGTAATGCCTCGAAAGCGTGATTATCGTTGTCCTCAAACAATGCTCAGCAAAGTGCTCTTTGACACAGTGCTTGGGATTGGTGAAGAGGGATACACCATATCACCAAATCGTGAGCATTTGATGATAGCTTACCATTATGCAGAGAACTAATTGCATGGGACTGATCATTTGAAGAGTATGAGGCGAGGAGTGACTTAAATCTTCAGGCTGTATCATTTATTACATTTTCACCTTCACTGGCCGACGCCTCCACCTCCGCTAGGGCACCGGCCTTTTTCTCCAATAAGACACAAGTCTCCGAGAAGGTTTTCCCGTCATAATATCGCCTAATCTCTACTCAGAACGTCTACTATTTGTGACCTCCTACCTTGTTCACCATCAAGTTACCCAATTTCCCGATCTCGTTTGATCCATTCGCCACGCAGCAAATCTCTGCTCTCTTTATTGATTAGCTCATCCAATCACAAATGAAAACAATAATCATCTTATCAACAACTACGAAAATGGGTCAACATTTTCCAGACTAGCCCACATGATAAAGTGGGTAGTGGAATGCTGATGGAAGGGAAGAGCAGCTACTTCTTATTAAATCCCCCCCTACATTGAGGAAATCGAAGCAGGCAACTTAACTCAATGCATGTTATTTACAGTTGCTCTAAACCATTAATCGAGAAAGGATTAAGCCATGTTGACCCAAAAGGACCGTAAAGAAATCGCTGCAATGTTCGTCGAACTGATGAATGCGGTTCCGAACCAGCACCAAGAAATCGTTGAAGTTACAGAGGCTCAGTGCTCCAAGCCGGCACCTGACATCAGCAAAGAAATGCTCGCAATCGTCCTCAAGAATGCTCGCTGGCTGAAGAATGCGAGCGCATTCTTCAAGGGCAAAGCCACTCATGTCATGGTTTCCAAGTATTGCGGTTCGATCTACTACCATCTTGCCAATGGAGAGGGAGAGCGGATCGGCATGAAAAATCGCCAGCTGCGGCGTCGCAAAGGCGGTAGCGACTATTACAGCATTCCTTTTGGCACGCAGCCGCTTCCGAACGCAACGCTTTACAAGCTGTAACCTCGCTTCAAAAGGCGTCCCCGAGGGGACGCCTTTCTTTTTTTGTGACAACATGGATCTATTAAACCGCTTGAAACCATGCTATTCGGGCCGTCTTAGTAACTCCAGATGCTTATCCTTTTAATGGGCTTGTTGAGTTGACCGGAACCTTGCTATCCGGTCCTCTCAGCAAGCCCTATTTTTTTACCCCACAAAATATCCAGTTTTGTTTCTGATGTCATGCGGCAATCAGTATGAGCCTGCAAACTGATCAGCCACTGCTAAAATTAACAAGGAGATAACATGATCCACGAAACCAAAACACCTCAAGGCATTGAGCTGCGCTGCGACGTTTGTGGCGCATTTCTGCTTACACAAAGTTGGACGGGAAGACCTAGCCAGAAGCAACAGACCTTCACCGCGATCCACCAAAGCTGTCCTTTTTCCAAGATAACTTGTGGCGATGTGGGCAATTATGTCGTCGCAGAGTGCGGAACCGCCAAGCTCATCATGGCTGCTTATGGTGCACAGTTTATCATCACCGTCGCAAACACAGCGAACAATGCTGAGGATGCCAACCTTGCCCTAGTCAACTCACACGCGTATTTCCACCTAGATCCCTTCTCAATGCAGCCGGTAATGGACTCCTATCGCCAAGGAATACCACCTTTCACGCCAGAGGACTTTGGGATGCTTGGTCCCCACAAGATAACATTTTATTCTGATGATACAGGCGGTAGCTACGAGATCCAGTTGGCGATGTTTCGGGCTAGGATAACCATTTTTTCGTTCCAAAAGCCTGAATATCAGGGCCTCCTCTTGCCACTTGCTTATTCAGTCGTTCCATATGACACTGAAGACAACTCTGTCGAATTTGTGTTTAATCTCAGCGCAACGGTCAATGCTGTAGTCTTTAGGTAGAACGCTACCCAATTTTACTATCACTAACGCATCCCCACTGACGACCTTTGTCGGTGGGGATTTTTTTATGGCCGGTACACACTGACCTTAAGGAGATCGCCATGCGAAACGGAACCTACATCACTTCGAAGACAGCTGGTTTTAATTACAGCAATCCCATGGCCGTTGCTTTGCGAAGCGCTATGGCCAAACACTATGGATTCACATCATCCGACGACCCGTTCGAATTTCAGCGCCACCTGATCGAAGCTAAGGCCAAAGCGATTGCGGCCGAGATGGAAGCAAAACACAAGGAGCGCGAAACCGAAAAGCCTAAAGTTGCCAAGGCTGCTGAATTGGCTGCCAATCAGCAAGCGCAAACTGGGGATACAAATCAGGCTCATAAGAATCGCCAGCGACCGGAAAACAATCGAGTATTCGCAGGTGGAATTGCTCCGCTGTCCGCTCGCAAAAAGCAAAGAGAATCCACTGCAGATGCCATCCGCCGTTTGAATCACTTGCTTGAAATGGCTGAGGCTCGCGACCAGCGTCGCAAATATGGCAAGTGGGGACGTGCCTATATCAATGCCAATGCGCCTGAGAGCGATTATGCGGCCCTTCGGCGTCAGCATCAGACCCGGCCCGAGCTACGGAAGGAAATGGATATTGAGCGAGAACAGATCATAGATGAGCTCCAGCGGCTCAATGCGTTCGCTGGTGAGTTCATGCTGGCGTATGACGTGTACGAGCTCCGCAGGACTCTCCGTCGAGCCAAAAAGCTGCGTGGTATTGCTGATGGCAACACTTCTGCAATCCAATCTTCCAAGGCCGATAAACCATTGAGGTTCGATGGCTTTACTGTTGGCGAGGACGAGCGAGAAAGAGTAGCATTCACTATCCGGCGAATGCGGGCACAGCTTCCGATGAACTGGGAGCATTGCTCGCTGTACGAGCTCCTCAATCATCTCCGCAATGTCTGTATGGCGCAGGGACTAAAATGGTTCTCTGAGCTTTGGCCTACTGGCCAGCCACTCCCAGCAGTGCTTCCCACAGTCGTTAAGACCGAGATAATCCCAGAGCCCAAGCTGGAGCCGGTAGACTCGGCAGTCGAGCGCCTCTGGCTCGCAATATTCGGCAGTCTTGGGGCGGGTAATTGAGAGGATATCCATGTGAACAGGAAATATCATACCACATTGGATGGGCTGGATGTTGACAGAATGGGGTAAAAGGTGTGACAAAACCGTGGTAGGCGTGTGACACTATAAGCACAGGAATCGAACAAGAAAGGGAAAATCATGAAAACCACTGTAAAAACGTCGAATAAGCCCAATAATACTTGCGCCAAAATGCGCAAAATCGACCAGCCCTACGAAATCTGGAGGGCTGGCGAATGGGAATGGAGAGTCCTGAAGAAATGGCAGACCAATGATGACAAGCCGTATGCCCGCTGGTTCTGCGGCGTCAGAAGCCCTTACACTTACGGGCGATTTGAGCTAGGCGACGTCTACGTCTCCGAAATCATGTCGGTCGCAGTCAGAGTCTATGAAGAGGAGGTCAATTAGTCCAAGACGATGATGGCAGTAAAAACCTATCCGTTACGATCCAACTCAGGCAATTACGAACCGATTGCGTTAGAGATAACCAGTTCCGACCAAAACGAGAACGACCGTGGAATTCATAGCTGCTGCCATCTTCGTCACTTGGCTCATCTCTCGAATCCTGCAAGAAATTGACAAGCACAAACCATCCCAAGTCATTTACTTCCACACAGCAAATAACACTGATATCTCAGCGCCGAGACAAAAGGAGGTCAATCATGAACCAGTCCTCGAGCACATCTTCTTGTATGGACCTGCGGGCACTGGAAAAACCACCTTTCTGGAGTGCCTGCATACGGAAATGCAGCAACGGTACAGGAGAGAAATCGGTTTCCATCTCCGCATTGCAAGCCAGCTCAGCAGTCCCCGAGACGTCGCCGAGCTTTTGGCGGAAGTCAGGCATGGGGATCTTGTTGTTATTGATGAGATTCACTCCCTTCGCCTTCGGGTTGAAGAGCTCTTTTACTCTGTCCTGCAGGACTTTCTCTACTATCCGAAAAGTGACGAAGTAGAGTTTCTTTCGGGCGAGATCATCCGGATCGTCGGTGGCGAGTCAAATGCTTTAAAGTTGCCGCGATTCACCCTGTGTGGTGCGACAACTAACGCTGGCGGTGTCACCCGCCCCTTGCTGGAGCGCTTTCCACTGATATTCCGCCTCGAGAGGATGAGCGAGGAGAATCTGCAACGGGTTGTCTCCGGCCTTAATGGCGTAAAGGAGACAAAGTCTTTCGCCTCCTACTTTGGCCAAGAGCGAGTCAAACAAGCGCTCCAATTCCACCTTGAAGGTCTGGGGAAAGGGGCCAACCTCTTTTCACCAGAAGCCCTGAAAATTCTCGCCCAAGTATCCCTCGGCACACCCCGACTGGCCAACGACTACAGGCTTCATGCCCAGCGCTATGCTGGCGCCCATGGCCGCACAATCGTCACCGGTAATGATGTCTGGGAATCGCTGGCTCTTATCGAAATCGATCATAATGGCATGGGTCATCCCGAACGTATGATAATCGCAGCGTTAATCGAGCGCGAGAACAAGGCGTTGGGCTTGAAGGCCATGGCCTCTATCGCTGATGTGAGCGAACAGACCGTGGCCGACATGATCCTGCCCAAGATGTTCGCCGCGGGTTTTCTGACCAAAGACCACCGCAACATGAATGTGCTGACACCAAGGGCCATAGGGCTCTACTCGGTGTAAGCGTTTATTCCCCCAAACACAGAATTTAACGACACAAGGAGGCACACAATGGGATGGACTTCATCACATCGTTCTTCAAATCAGTCGGTCAAAGATTATCTCATCGAGGAGATTAATGAAACCGGGAAAACAGCCACCTTCAAAGTGCTTGACATCGCGATTGTCAAGCGCAACACGGCTTACTTGGCAGTTAAAAGGACCAGTATAGATACTGGCAAGTCGGAGGTCTTCGCTATGGTTATCCTTATTCGCTATGGCCGAGGGCAATTCAACATAACCACAAAAGAGATGAGTGAGGATATGGGCCCGTTCTATTACGACTGTCCTGCTCGAATTCTCGACTTACTCACCCCTTCAGATCATACTGAGGCTGTACTATGGCGAGAGAGATGCCGGGCCAATCTGGCCAATTGTGAGTCACTGAAAAAAGAATTAGCCACCGCCAAGGAAGGAGATGTCTTCAAATTTGGCTCCCCAGTCCAGTTCACGAAAGGGACTTTCGATCAGATGACTTTTCACCGCAAGGAAAAACGGAGGCATGTTTTCATGGTCGGCCCATTTGTCATGTATGCCTCATTCGATCAGCTAATGAGTATGAAGCTTCAGTATGGCCTCGAGGTGACTTGCAATGACTGAATACATGAAGCAGCGGCTGGAGACGCGGATCATCAGGGAATCCTTCTCCGATCTGCCCACAGTTCAATGCGCTGAGGATGCCTACATCCTTCTGAAAGACCTCCAGAATGAGATGGTGGAGAAATTCACAGTCTTGTTTATGGACACTCGCCATAGAGTGCTTGCTCTGGTAGTAATGTTCTCCGGCGGCATGACTGAATCGGTTGTCGATGTTAGGATCCTGATCAAGACTGCGCTTGATATCGGAGCAACGACATTCCTGATTGCCCATAACCATCCTTCCGGGGATCCCCGGCCTTCAGCTGAAGATCGGGCAATAACTACGAAAATCCAGCAAGCAGCCAAGCTTTTCGACATCAGACTGCTCGATCACATCATCGTGGGACATGAGGGCTATCTCTCATTTGCCGATGAGGGGATTCTTGTACTCTAAATACAAACTGGAGGATAATATGAAATTAGAAATTGAGCATGTTTCAAACAACTATAACATCAATGTCGGCGAGAAAGCATTTCAGGCCTTGAGAAGCTATCAGTTCCAAGCTGATGGGTCCAGCGAGTCGCTGGAGTCGCAAATCCAACAGATCGCCGGCGTCTCACTGGCTGAGATATCCTACAGCAATGGGGAGTTTGGTGAAGATTACGAAGATTTCATTGGATTGACACTCTTTGTCGATGAAGCGACTCCTGAAGTTCTGGACAGAATTGGGGCGTCGATCGAGGAGACCATCGAGGCAGCCTTTGAATGGCAGAAAGAACAACAGAAAAGAGGAGATGAACATGAAGTTGAATGAAATGAAAAGGACGATCTTCAACAACAGCGCAGGCAGACCCAAGCTGCTCCAAAACAGTGAAATCCCATTACACGCCACCAAGTGCGAGCTTGTCGAAGCCTATGGGATCGACTTCACTTTCGATTTCGCCATCCCGAATGACTGGGCTTGCGTGGCCCAAAAGGTCTCTGGAATGGGAAGCGGATGGTGGAATGTCATCTGGGCATATGATGCAAGGTCAGGCGGATGGGGCAGGCCGTTCCCATTAACTCTCGAGGCCTTTCAGGTGATACAGAAGACCAACGAAAAGCTTGGCTGGTTAGTGCCGCAAGAAAGCGATTTCGATTTCTTTCTCATCCCACCACAGAAGTAATGTCTCCCCGCTGAGATTATTACCCCCTTTTCCCCCTATCATCCCTTTCCGACAAATACAGTACTACATATTGGAGGTTGCAATGAATGTTGATCGAGCAGAAATGGTCCAGACTATTGTCAAGCATGAGTTTGATGGTATCATTGCCGAGCACAGAACAGATCCAATTTTCCGGAGAGTGCTGGCAATAGGAGCTCTGTCCTGCTGGCATATGTATGGATTCAAAGGCCACCAAAAAGTCAAGGAACATGCCCTTGGCCAAGATGATGCCCAGTCAATCTACTGGGCGTTCCGTAACACTGGATTCCTCAAAGCCCTTGATGCCTTGGCCTATTCTGAACACAGCTGGGGCTGGACATTCCACGATCTTGATCTGCTTGAAGGTCTGATTGGATTGGTTCAATCCAAGGCGGGCAATCTGCCAGAGGTGAGTAGAGATCCGATCTCATGGGGAGCGCTGAATATATTCAAGGCTTTCGTTGCGGGGGTCGATTCAGTAAATATCAGGATGACAACAATCCCCTGTGTGTGCTTCCACTGTATACAAGGTAATCCTTGGCTCTTCATTAAAAACATAAAGGAGATTAGGACGGTCAGACAAGAGTCCATGAGATATCTTACAGAAAATGTGCATGTCGATGAACTCGAAGACAAATACGAGATGAAATGAGGACGAGACCATTGGGAGACAGAGCCATGGAAAAGATTATAGCAGATTTTTTCGAGGATATGGAGCGCATTGGGCGCAGCCAATGTACAATCGCCGGCTATAAGAACGATATCAGCCTATTCGAAAAGTTCTGTGGAGAACGGCTGACGATACAGACCTTTCGCCCATTGGTACGGGGGTTTTTGGCTGCTCATGCGAATCAATCCCCGAGAACTTTGCGAAGAAAGTGCGCAGCGCTGCGATCGCTGGCAAACTTTGGCAAATTAGGTTTCGATAGTATACGTCTGCCAAGAATCCCCAAGAGGCTGCCGAAATCACTTCGTCAGCATGAGATCGAAAAGCTGTTTATTCTGTTGCGCAAGGATCGGAAATCTCCCTTTCATCTCAGGGACCTTGCCATTTTCGAGCTCCTATATTGCGGTTTACGCAATGCAGAGCTGCGAAGGCTTAGCCGAGAGAGCTTTGATTTTGCAGCCAAAATCGTCAAGGTCATTGGCAAGGGAGACAAAGAGGTAATCTACAATCTGTCTGACGCTGCTATCGAGGCAATAAAAGAATACCTTGGACAAAGAAAGAATCAGCAGCCCTTCAATCTGACAAGCGGAGGGCTTATTTATTTGATAGCAAATCGATCGCAAAAATACCTTGGCAAACGGATTACTCCTCACACTCTTCGCCACTCCATGGCTATGCATGTTTTGCTTGCCGGAGCTGATATCCGGTTAGTGCAGAAGATGCTTAACCATTCCTCCATCGCTACGACACAGATCTATACTGAGGCATATGATGATGTCGTAGCGAGCGCCTTCCAATCTTGCCATCCACACAATTAACCCACAACAAAATATCAGCCCCCAAGAGGCCGGGTCGACTATCGATCCGGCCTCTTTTATTTCCACCCAATCTCAAGGAGACTATCATGTCCTTAGCGATGCAAAACCTCACCAAGCGTTATCCCGAATTCGTGGATGCGGCAATCGCTGACGCTTTCAAAAATCGCGGTTTCTTGACATGGAACCATGGCATCCAGATGTGGGCGATCGATCGGCCTGTCGCGTCTTGCACCCACTGCACCCCCTTTTGCCGACAGCATTGCTACACGCGTAAAGCTTATACGCAGTATCATCATATGATGCCGGCAAGCGATATAAAAAATGAATATCGTTGGGGTGTGATGACTGGGGATAAAATCGCAGCCGAGATCGCGGGAAAGAATCAAAGGGCAAGAGCAAGGGCAGTTAGCAGGGTCCGATTCTGCACGAAGGGTGAGCCTTTCAGCGAGATCAATGATATCGATCTTGTCAAAGATATCGCCGTGAAAAATCCAGAGGTATTATTCTGGATTCCGACTCGGGCTTGGAGACAAACTGAATTTCGAGAGGCGATTGAAGTCAAACTGTTTCAGTTCCTCAATTTGAGTATTATGGCATCGATCGATCCGAGCAACAGCATCGAAGAAGTACAGATGCTCGATAAGTCCGGCTGGTCAAAGATGTTCTTTGGGCACGACAATGTCGAGGAGGCAGAAGCAGCCTTTAGAACTAGATTCGCCAAGTGCCCAAAGACGCATAAGGGCCTGCATGGTTCTTGTCGAACGTGCAATCTATGTTTTACAACGGAACAAATCAATGTGCATTTGAAAAAACATTAGTAGTCCATGTCATTGACTTCCGAAATAATTTTCCTATAAGCATTCTTCTGAAAAATGCCGGAGTACTCTCGTAAAACATAAGGAAATAACTCTCATCAAACTACAATCAAGTAAATCGGCAGATAATTACCCTTGCACAAAACAGCGGCATGGTAAATTGCACTAATCATCCAATCCATGCAATCTAATGTGAAAAAAGGACTAATCATCTGCCGATGAAGGCTATTGCTGTCCTAGTTCTCGTTCACGTTCCTCCTTTAGGATTTCACAAATATGCAATAAATTATCGGGGTGATCACAATAAGGCCAACTATACATACAGTGAAAAAGATCAAAGTCACACTCTTTTAGAATGGCGTCATTAATTTCTTTAATATTCAGTCTGTATTCGTGCTCCCAATAAATGGCACCTTCTTTGTCCCATCTTTTTACGCGTCGAGCTTTTATAAATCCAAGGTCAACAAGGACCTTAATTCCTAAAGCGGCTTTGCGCGCAGTTAGTAAACTCCCACTAAAATCATTCCATGTTTCGCTAGTCATTGCATTCCATAACGCATCCTCCATCATCTCCTCAAGATTCGATCCAGAAAATTCTCCTTCGTCAAAATTACCTTTTAACAAAGCGTTAACTCTGATATTTGATACACGTTCTAACTGATCAAGCACCAGCGCAGCGTTTTGATTCCAATTTGTAATTCTGAGATACTCTTCGTACACGGTGTTTTTGGGAAGATAACAGGGGTGGTCAATAAGTTTGATTTCCATCATTTGACTCCTTCTAGTTGTCAAGACACATGTTAACAGAGATACAAACAATAAAAACGGTGTACCTTGAATCTATTCTCACATTAAGGCTTTCACCAGAATGATGATTTATTCAAGGCCTTCTTGGGCATGAGCAAACTCAACGATAGCATTTAATCCATAGTTATGTTCTCCTTAGAAAGTGACTATCTATCCCGGGTTAATGGCTAACATGCACTAAAAAAAGTACGCTCAATAACACCACAGGCAGTGCAATAAGCATGCCATAAGTCAAAATACAGACTAGGTATGCTGGTAAGGAGAATTTCGAAATCGACAACACCCAAGCTGCTTTTGAGCCTTTATTCAATGAAACGTTCTACATGCCATAAGATACTGGTATATTTTAATATATAACAGGCCTACGTCGTATGGTAACAGTGACCTTTTATCTATGGCTTCAATATAAACACGAGCCCTATAATAGCGATCAAAATAAAAGCTGGATACAGCTTAACAATTTAAATCCAAGTGAACTGCTGCACCTGTTGTTTATGCCCGCCCTCGCACCCTCCTTTCCGCAATTTGCTTTGCATTTGTGTATAATATTATTACATTGACATCGTTCTGAGAAAATTATCATATGCTGGCGAAAAAAGGATTTTGCATAACTCTGGGAGGGGTAATGTCGGGATTAAGTGGTCCAATCATGATTCTATGATTGGGCCTTTTTAGTTTTAGACTAACTTGACTCCTTAGTAAGCTGATGAAAACGTTTCAATGGTAAGCAAGGTATGACAAAATCAAAGCAGATCTATTTCCTTACTCGCCTTCTATTCTGTTGAGCACTTCTGAATTTTGCAATTAACAACCTTACGAATTGATCATGGCCGAAATAATAATTACTCCAGAACAAAAACGAATAATTGAGACCCGCAATAAAAATTTGCAGGTTGTCGCGTGCGCGGGATCTGGGAAGACTGAGTCCATCTCACGACGAGTCGCCTCCTTAATAGGCGATGGTGTACTTCCAGAGTCTATTATTGCTTTCACATTTACAGAAAAGGCTGCCGGCGAGCTCAAAAACCGCATTTACCAGCGAGTTAGAGACCTTAAGGGTGAAGAGTTCCTTGGTAGGCTTGGACCGATGTTTGTTGGCACAATCCACGGTTATTGTTTCCGCCTTCTCCAGACCCATGTTCCTCAGTATGGCAACTATGATGTTCTAGATGAACACCGTCATTTTGGATTCTTAAGCCGTGAATATCATCATCTACACCTACAAAAACTAGGCCCGAAACATTGGCAGCCAATTCGTGACTTTGCCAAAGCGGCAGATGTTGTGGGCAATGAACTAATACCGATGGTAAATCTTCAGGGAACCCCCTTTGCAGAGTGTTACACAGCATACCTTCAGGCTTTAGATAGGTACCACTTTCTAACGTTCGGGCTTATCATCGCAAAGACAGTAGAAGTACTCAGTGACCCTAACATTTTTCAAGTAGTCCATAACCAGTTGACTCACCTCATTGTTGATGAGTATCAAGATGTTAATCCTGCTCAAGAACGTTTAATTGAGCTACTTTCTAAGCCGCCTGTACAACTTTGCGTTGTAGGCGATGATGATCAATCGATTTACCAATGGCGTGGATCAGATATCGAGAACATTTTAGATTTTGCTGATCGAAGAGAAGATGTTGAAACAATTAAATTAGAAACCAATAGACGCAGCCGACCAGAAATTGTGAAACGAGCAAATTCATTTACGCGGACCATTCCTGACCGCTTAGAAAAAGTGATGGAGCCATATCGCTCGGATAGCGAAGTAGAAGTTGTCACTTGGACTGCTGACACTGAAATAGAAGAAGCTCAGACTATCGCTGATGCCATTGAACGATTACATTCTCAAGGGTTCAAATATAATGAGGTGGCCATACTTTTCAGATCTGTCAGGACTTCTGCGCCAACCTTAATTCGCGTTTTTGACGAGAGAATGATACCTTATTCCTGTGCGGGACGAACAGGCTTGTTTATGCAGCCTGAAATCAATCTTTTTGGTGAAATATACGCTTGGTTTGTTAGTGGCGAATGGAAAGATGAACGTTTTGGTCCTACGAGACCAGCAGAACTCGACAGTATAGCAAACGAACTATGCCAATATTTTAACACCGGAAGAGAAAACTCCGAAATAAAAAATTACCTCATAGACTGGCGAAAGTTTAATCTCCTCGGCAATCGCCCTGTTAGTCTTGTGGGTGATTTTTATAAACTACTAAATTTCCTAAATGCACATGAGATTGATATAGATACGCCTGATGGATCAGCTCGATTTGGCGCGTTTGCTAGATTCTCTCAAGTTCTAGCAGATTATGAACACGTGACTCGACGCGGACGATACATAGATGAGAATGGGGTTACAATTTTTCGCGGTGGTCGGGATAGAGGGAGGCCATTCTATGATAACTTATACAGCTACTTGCTTCATTATGCTCGTGATGCTTATGAGGATTATGAGGGTGAAAATGCAATCGATCTAGATGCTGTTGACATAATGACTGTACATCAAGCTAAAGGGCTCGAGTGGCCGATTGTTTTCATGCCGGGATTAACAAGTCGTCGATTTCCATCGAGCAAATGTGGCCAAAAACAGGAATGGATCCTTGGAGACGACATCTTTCCAGCACGCCTTCGAAAGAGATATGAGGGGAGTGACGCCGATGAGCGACGCCTTTTTTATGTTGCATTGACACGGGCTAGAGAAACTGTTTATCTATCTTACTTTAGGAAATTGACCAAATCGCAGAAACCCTCTCCATACCTAGTTGATATCGCAGCAAATCCAGAAAACATCATTGAAACAAAGTCATTGCCAATTAAGACTACTAACACGGAAACACCAGATGTAATATTTCCTCCTCTCGAAATCAGCTTCTCAGATATCGCCAACTTTGATGAGTGTGGTTTTCGATATCGTCTCAGCAGAGTGTTCGGATTCCAGATCGAGATAGCCGTCGAACTCGGCTATGGCAAAGCGATTCATCATGTACTTCGTCAAGTCGCAGAATATTCGCGAAGTCATAGCATACCTCCATCGGAGGCAGTAATAAGTAGAATCATCTCTAAAGAGTTTTATCTACCATTTGCCGATAGCCCTACCTTCGATCGAATGCAGAGAGCTGCGAAACAGCTTGTAGACCTTTATATTAACGATTATTCAAACGATTTGCTCCGTGTTTGGGAAATTGAACGGCCGTTTGAAGTGCACTTTGATAATAGTACTCTAGCTGGCCGTGCCGATGTGATTCTTGACAAAGAGGATGGGCAAATAGGCAATTTGGCGATAGTTGATTACAAGACATCAACAGATCCGTTCCGTGATGAACGCTATCACATGCAGCTAGCTGTCTATGCAAGTGCCGGCCGCAGCGAGGGGCTTAATGTTATCGCGGGATATTTGCACGAATTAAAAAATAGTACGAGAACGAGTGTTGATATTAGCCAAAGGACCACTCAACTTGCGCTTCAGAGTATATCAACCTCTATTGCCGGTATAAGAAGTGGTCATTTCGTTGCTCGTCCAGAAATCGAGCGTTGTAATAAATGCGACTACTCAAAAGTGTGTAGCGCAAGCCAAGCTGAGCAGAGTGATTATAGCCAAATTGTCACTTCTCATGTAACGGACGAGCGTGCCGAAAGACATCTAAAAGGTAAAATCATTAATCACTTGCTTAGGAAGCAGAATCAACAATGAAGGTACAAGGAAAGCCAATTTTGAAAAGTCCTCTCCGTTATCCGGGTGGTAAATCCTTCTTGGTGCCTTATGTCGTTAGATTTCTGGAATTGAATAAATTAAAACCCCGAATTTTCGTCGAACCGTTTGCGGGTGGAGCAAGCATTTCCTTAGCATTGCTCGGTCTGGATCTAGTTGAAAATGTAGCGTTATATGATAGTGATCCATTGATCACAGGATTTTGGAAAGTTGTATTTCGCGATGGCATATGGCTGCAAGAGATGGTTGAAAGAGAACAAATAAACCTCGAGCAGTGGGAAGCTCTCCGTAGGTGCACAGCTCAGAGTGATCGTGAAAATGCATGGAAATGCCTTTTCCTGAACCGAACAAGCTTCTCTGGCATTTTAACTCAAAAAGCTGGACCTATAGGTGGAAAAGCACAATCATCAATTTATAAGATAGACTGCCGCTTTTATCGTGAAACGCTTAAGAAGCGCCTTCAGGACTTATGGTCGGTCAGAGACCGTGTCCAAGAAATAACAAAAACAGATTGGGGGGATGTTGTCCAACGGAACAAAAATGCCATTTCAGTCGATGGCAAGGATGATCGGGTCTTTTATTTTGATCCCCCGTTTTTCCATAAAGCAGAAATCTTGTATAACAAATTTTTTAAATATCAAGATCATGAAATGCTAATTAAGACGCTTTCCACCTTTGATGCTCCTTGGTTATTAAGTTATGATCACTGCAATGAAGTCATTGAACTATTCAATCGGTACGATTTGAAGTACAAGGAAATACCGGTGCGTTATACGTCTAGTGCGCAGCAAGTAAGAAAAGAAAAACTGGAGCTTGTGGCCAGCAATCTATCCCTGCCGGAGGAACAGTCGGAGTGAATAAAAAAATAAGCAATAATGACGGGAACCCGTTGCCTAACTTGATACAGCCAGATAACTTTATTGGCTGGATTTACCAGATTGGCTATGAGAATGCAAAAATCATGACCAATGACATCTGGAAGGCACAAGCAAATGGGGTCCCGCATAACTCTTTCTTGTTAGCTGCTGCTTTTGATCCCACTAGATACAGTTCAGCCACCGAGGCGCAGAAAGAAGTCATTCTGCTGCGGGTTGTGGGCTCTGCCCACCTGCCCATGGATGATGATTTGGTAATTACGAAGATCGAACATTTCCAAGAAAGGGCTGATAGTATTGTAGGATCAGCGGAGCTTGATGATCTAACTCGCAACCAAATGCAGTTCAGCGGTCTTGAATGTCGTATTCTTGGAACCTTTTATTTAAACGATGATGGCCGTCTATACCTTGGCAGCGATCTAGAATCTTACCATTCTGCTGCTCAGCTGCATGTATACAAGCCAAGGGGAGATGTGCTGGCTACGATAGTTAACTATATAAGCCCAATCCGAGAGGTCGCTGCAAGGGAAGACGCACAACGACTCGGAATTGACGGAACGATGCCTAATTTCCCCATTGGCGCAGTTCGTTATACATCTGCTTATCGTCTTCAAAAAGCCGATCCTGAAGTGATCTTTCGAGTCCAGTCAATCGATTTCCTAGCTCGTCGTACCGGCGTTTTTGGCATGACACGAACAGGTAAATCAAACATGATAAAAAAGCTAGTGTCTGTTGTTAAGGATACAGCCAATAAAACTGGCTTGAGCATTGGCCAGATAATCTATGACCTTAATGGTGAGTACGCCAACGCCAACCGGCAGGATGTGGGTGCTTTGGCGGATGTATTCCCTGATCAAACTGAACGATATCGCATGCTGCCTGCTCCCGGTTTTCACTTGATACAAAACAATTTCTATCTGCAGATTATAGAAGGCTTTATAATAATCCAGCAAGTCATGTCTGATAGATCTTCCCAATCTGCTGACCTGCGGGCTTTTTTAAATGTTTCATTTGAAGAACCTGATTCAGAGGATTGGTCATCGCACAATCGTTGGCAAGTGAAAAAGGCAATCTATCAGGCGATTCTTCGTAAAGCGGGATTTTCAGCTCCGGCTGGTCACAATGTTAGCTTTCCTGTGAATGAAGATATTCGCAAAATAGTGGATGAAGAGGGTGTGTTCCCAAAAGCCAACAGAGAACGATTAACCCTTACCCTTGACCAAGCCGTTAGCTGGTTTGAGAATGCAAGGAAATTGAATCGACAAGATGTGCTCCTAAGTTCTTCTGGTAAGCAGTGGTTTGATGAGGACTGCATAGCCCTTCTAAATATGCTGGCTGGTAAGAATAGCAATGATGCTTATATTACAGGATACAAACATCTAAATCCGCTTAAGGATTTTCATTCTCCGGAACGAAAACAGGATGTATCTGAAGAAATCTATCAGCACTTGCTGCGAGGCATGATTGTGATCCTCGATTTATCTGTGGGCGATCCTGACCAGCGTACTCGTTTGAGCAAAATCATTGCTCAACATATTTTTAACCGATCTATGAAAACATTTAATGCGGGTGAATACCCACCCAATATCATGATTTATGTCGAAGAGGCGCATAATATTATGGGCAAGGATGACAAACTAGCCGATGTATGGCCTCGAATTGCAAAAGAAGGCGCAAAATTCCGAATTGGAACAGTTTACGCAACTCAAGAAATCTCTTCGGTCCATCCCAATATACTAGCCAATACTGAAAATATGTTTGTTTCACACATCAATAACGAGAACGAAGTTCGTGTTCTTGGGAAATTTTATGATTTTGCCGACTTTGGTCCATCCCTTATTCGAGCTCAGGATGTTGGTTTTACTCGAGTAAAAACCCTCTCAAGCCCATTTGTGATCCCAGTGCAAATACACAAATTTGATCCCGAGTTGGAGCGGCAGGCCACGAGCGATAAGGCCCAATAAGGTATTAACGATGCCCTACAATAAACAATTTGGTAGCAAGACAGCTCACAGTGACGTCGTCCGGAATCCAGATGTTCAGGCCTTCCTCAAGCAATGCCAACCGTTGAGAGAACCTTCTGAATTAGAAAGCAAGGAGCTTGTATCTTGCTTTGTTGATCCTCCGACTGGTAATCCAGACGATTCATTAAAATATGTCATTGCCTCTGATGGCAGCTTTTATACATCCATTATTGATAAGCGACTGCCGAGTATTCAAGTCTGTTATCTAAAGTTTAGTACAATCTTGATCGATATGGAAGAATATTTAGGGCTAGAAGATGCGAAAACCCACATGATCGATCCTTTTAAAGTGGCGGCTATGCAGAGGAATCATGAACCGTTACCTTTAGTATTGCCACTGGCAAATTTCAAACTCCCAGAAGATGATTGCGTCAAGTCAACGTTTCGGAGGCAAATGGATGCTTTTCTAAGATCCGAACAAACCTGCTTTATCGCGGATGATACAGCTACAAGTTTGATGAGTACTCTCATAGAATTAGCGCTTTTACGACCAGACAACAATACTCCACCGGGTCGGATCAAAGTTCATCAGTGTCCTTCGGCCGGCTGTACAAACAGAAATATTTATCTAGATCCCAATAAACCTGATCACCAGTGTTCAGTATGTGGAAAGCCCCTCTATATAAGTGACTGTTTGCGACTGTGGGAAGGTGTGAGTGATTTCCATGCGAATCAGGAACCTGCTTCAAGATTTATGAGCTATATAGAGCACTTGATACCAATTCATTACCTAAGATTTCTTGAAGTCGAAGATCCAGCATTATTAGGTGAGTTGGCTATCCTCGTAGATGGCCCTCTCGCAGTGTTTGGCAACGCAGCGTGGCTTCATCAATCGATAATGAAGTATATCTATCATTTAAAGAAACGTCAGTGGGCAGCTCATAAACGAGCCCCGATTATCATTGGACTACAGAAATCGGGCTATGTGGTTGAATATATGCAATTGCTAAGTCACCACATTCCTAATGATAGAATATTTAGCATCACAGACGATTTTCGTATTGAGTATCTGGGCGTAGAAAAATCAGGAAATGGATTTGGTGACGAGACATACTATGGACAGGATTTTGTGTATAAGAGTCCATCTGATAGGCTATTTGTTTTCGCCCTCCCCTATCCTTTCCCCAGTAAACGTGCAGTACCCAACTTCCGGTTAGAGAAAGTAAAAATTGAGCGGTATCCAGAGTTAACAGTAGCATTAAATTTAATCACGCAACTTGAGACAGAGTTATTCCATGATGCTCTTGTACCCATCGCGTTAGCACACAAATTTGCTTCCATCAGTTTTAAGCCGGGTGGACGTGTTCTCGATATCTTGGGCAGGAAGGCAAGAAAATAAGAGCAGTTATCTTTAAAAGTCTTTTCGGGAGATAGTATGAATTCACGACGCAATAGCAAAACTATAGAAACCAAAGATTATCGGCATACCAGTGAAAAACGAAAAAACGTGCCGCCGGCGAAATTGGCAGATGAAGGAAAAATTCCGAAAATAAAAAAAGCCCGGTATTATTACAGCCCCCATCTAACCCCTGAATTGCGTTTCGATCCAGAAGGAAAGGCGGATCATGTGCTAGCAATTAAGGAAAAGGTGGGCGAATACCTGTCTCCTGAAGAGAAAGCTGTACTTGATAATGCATTGACTAACCAGCAGCCTTGGTTGGAATGGACGGAAAAAAAAGAACAATACGACCGTGGCTGGTTCGAGGTAGATCCCGTTGCGTTGCATATACATGAGAGGGTCAGTACCCAAGCCATCATCCGAGCTGCTATGCGAGAAGATTTGCAGCGAGATCTTTTTGCTGATCCCGAATTGCCATATCAAAAGGAAGTTCAGTTTTATCAGCATGATGTAGATTGGGCAAATCGATTGATTTTAGGAGACAGTTTACAGGTTATGTCATCATTGGCTAGACGGGAGAATCTCGCAGGCAAGGTGCAGATGATTTATATTGATCCACCCTACGGTATTAAGTATTCCTCAAATTTTCAGTCTGAAGTGGGCATTCAAGATTTTCGAGACAAAGAAACATCACTAATTCGAGAACTTGAAATGATTAAGGCATATCGCGATACATGGAGACTCGGTATTCATTCTTATCTTAGATACATAAGAGATCGCTTAATTATCTCTAGAGAACTATTGAGTGATTCGGGAAGTATTTTTGTGCAAATTGGAGACGAGAATATTCATCTAGTCCGCAGTCTCATCGATGAAATATTTGGAAGGGAAAATTTTATCTCACAAATTTCTTTTTCAAAAACATCTGGTTTTTCAAGTCGATATTTATCAAATATAAATGACCATATACTCTGGTATGCTAAAGATATTTTAAGTACAAAATATAACCAATTATTTAAGCTAAAAAATATTGGAGAAGAAGGTGCGACAAAATATAAACCTCTTAAGTCTATTCATCCAGAATTGTCACTAGCATTTGATGGAGAGAAATTTGCATCTTCTGATTCTATCACATCTCAAGGAGGCACGTCCACTGAACAAGAATTCATTTTTAACGGACGCAAATATCAACCACCACCAAATCAGCATTGGAAAACCACCGTTGAGGGAATTCACAGGTTGATTAATTCTTGTAGAATTAAGCAAGAAGGAAATCGTCCTAGGTATGTGCGATTATTGGATGATTTTATTGCAACACCTATATCAAACGTCTGGAATGACATCGGGGGTATTCAAAATAGGACGGAAGGTAAACTATATACTGTTCAGACGGCAAGTGAGGCAATCCAACGTTGTATTCTGATGGCCACAGATCCCGGGGACCTTGTCCTTGATCCAACCTGCGGTAGCGGCACTACTGCTATGGTAGCAGAAAAATTGGGGCGTCGTTGGATCACGATAGATACAAGTCGTGTTTCAATCGCAATTTCTCGTCAACGTTTATTAGCGACACAATTTGACTACTTTCGCGTTAAAGATGAAAACAAGGGGATTCAGAGCGGATTTTGTAATAAAATAGTCGCGCACATTTCTTTAAAGAGTATTTCAAAAAACAAAAATCTTGATCCAATTTTCGAAAAGTATACTGATCAAATCAACACTGCACTCAAAAAATGTAATGAAGTTTTATCTTTTACCTCAGAGGATACATTTTCAAAACTCAAGACAAAGCTCATTCAAAAAGAACATACTGAAGGTAAGCGGCTTATTGCTGAATCCGACTACCGTCGCTGGATCCTACCAAGTCAAGGTAAAAAATGGGAAGAGTGGGAAGTCCCATTTGATACAGATGAGGATTGGCCTAAAGACTTACAAAATGCAGTGGTGAATTTTCGGAAAGTATGGCGTGCAAAGATGGATGAAGTTAATGCATGCATCGCTGCAAACGCCGAACAGGAAGAGTTGGTAGATCAGCCTGAAGTTGCAAAAGGAATTGTGCGAGTCTCTGGCCCTTTCACTGTCGAAGGTATCAGACCAGAGGAATTGTCGTTAAGCGACGAAGGCTTATTTGATGGGACGCCAAACGAATGGGAACAGGCTGACATAGCTGATGAAATTCAGAATTTGAGTGCTTACCTTTCTCGAATGGTCGAACTCATCCGAAAAGATGGCATTACCTTTCCAAACAACAAACATCAAATTTTCGGCCGAGTAGATCCGCTCTATCAAGAGTCTACTGGTACACCAATTCACGCCGAAGCTATATGGAATGATATTGATACAAAGGAAGCAAACAACATTGGTATCAGTTTTGGGCCGCAGTATGGTCCAGTCACCGTGGAACAAGTGGCGGAAGTGATCCGCTCTGGCAGGCGCTATGATGAACTCATTATTGCCGGCTTTAGCTTCGATGCGGCTGCACTAGATGCGTTGCAGGAAAGTCAGCATCCTAAACAAAAAATTCATATTGCCCATATCAGACCAGATGTTAGTCCCGGGATGGATGGGCTATTAAAGGAAACCCCAAACAGTCAACTCTTCACAGTTTTTGGCCAACCAGAAATAATAGTACATCCACCTAAGAACGGAGAGTACACAGTTGAACTACTCGGTGTGGATATCTATGATCCGTTGACCGGGGAGGTCAGGTCATCGAAAGCAGATAAAGTGGCTGCTTGGTTTCTTGATAGTGACTATGACGGAAGGTGTTTCTGCATCACTCAAGCTTTCTTCCCCGACCAAAATGCTTGGGAGAAAATTGCCAAAAGCTTAGGTTCGCAAGCTGATCCAGATGCATTCGCTGCACTTAATGGAACGGTATCTATACCCTTCAAATCAGGTAAATTCAACCGCATTGCTGTCAAAGTTATTGACCCTAGAGGTAATGAAGTAATAGCCATCGCAAAGCTTGAGAAGGAGGCTAAGTGATGGTTGGAACAGTTAGAAAGTTTTCACAACAGCCACCTCAGGATTGGAGCCCGACTCAAGCTGTTCCTGATCCAGTATTAAACAATCCTTATGAAGAGCCAAAAGAATTTTGGCTTTACCAAGGTGGAATGCCGTCGCGAGTACCGGGGCGACGGCCTGCCCGTTATTACTTCAAAACAAAGCGAACAGGCTCAGTTGAAGCCGAATTAGAGCTATTTAAAGAAGAAAACGAAGAAGACCTGCCACTTGTCAATGCTTTGCGAAAGGATATCCGTCGTTGGCGTGAATCTGGGTATCGTGGTGCATCCCAAGTGACAAGGGAACTCTTCGCTTGGTGGCTAAGGCCAGATCGGCCTCGAAGGCTCTTCTTTTGTCAACAAGAAGCTGCGGAAACGATGATATATTTACTTGAAATTGCGATTTCCAATCGCTTGCGCGCAACGGGCTTCAAGAGAATGGACGTTACAGAAGAACACATACGTCAACTGCTCTCAGGGATTAAACCGAGTTTTCCTACAGTCTCAGATGAATTTTTCCCTCGACTTATTGACCAATCTCTTGATTCTGATCAGCTTCCACTACGTCGTCTTGCATGCAAAATGGCTACCGGCAGTGGTAAAACAATCGTCATGGCGATGATCATCGCTTGGGCATTCTGCAATCGAGGCCGTAATCAGGCAACCAAATTATTTCCCAATGCCGTGCTGGTCTGCGCGCCAAACTTGACAGTAAAAAAACGATTGCAGGTATTATGCCCTGAGGATCCCGATAACTATTATGATTTATTCGACTTGGTGCCTGCGAAGTACCGTGAAAGTATGGCAATGGGGAAAGTGCTGGTAACAAACTGGCATGTCTTCGCCCCTAAAAGCGAACATTCCGAAGGCGGCAAGAGCTACGTTGTCGTCAATAAAGGCGAGGAAACCGCTGATGCTTTCACGAAAGATCGTCTTGGCGATTTAATCCAGCGGTTGCCGATCCTTGTGCTCAATGATGAGGGGCACCACTGCTGGCGCGGCCGGATAGAGCAGGATTCTGATAAGAAAAAAATACTTAAGGATAAAGACCGAGAAGAAAAACAATATTTAGAAGATGAAGCCGAAGAAGCCCGTGTTTGGTTAACTGGCCTAGACAAGATCAATAACTCGGGTCTTAATGGAAGAGATTCTTCTGGCAAACCAGAGGCCAGTATCATTGCTTGTCTGGATCTATCTGCCACTCCGTTTTATTTGGGTAATAGCGGTTACCCAGAAGGTAGCCCATTCCCTTGGATTGTCAGTGATTTCGGACTCGTTGATTCAATAGAATCTGGCATAGTAAAGGTTCCTCGTCTTCCGGTTCAAGATGATGTTGGCGCCACTGATGATGCCGGCCGGCCGGATCCCAAGTATTTCCGTCTCTGGCGCAACATTAATGACAACGAACTTAAGGCAGAAGATTACATCCAGAGGGGCCAGCCCAAACCAGATGCGGTTTATAAATATGCTGAAGGTGCATTGCTTACTCTTGCGAGCCAGTGGAAAATCCAGTTTGACAAATGTAAGGCTGATTCAGGCGGAAAATCTTTTACACCACCGGTTCTTATCGTTGTGTGCAATAATACTGATATAGCGGAGGCCTTCTATCGCAAAATTAGTGGTGAATCCGAGGTTGAGACTACGGACGAGGAAGGTAATAACATAATCGCCAAGACTTATGGCGGAAGTGCAATTTTCCCTGAGCTAGCCAACAGCGAAAAAATTCAGCATACAATTCGAATAGATAGTAAGCTGCTAAAAAAGATTGAAACTGAGGAAGGCGAATCCAAAGATCAGGCTGCACTACGCTTGCGAGAGTTGATTGATACGGTCGGCAAACGCGGCGGTGCCGGAGAGCAAGTTAGGTGTGTCGTATCGGTTTCTATGCTGACGGAAGGCTGGGACGCTAATAATGTTACTCATATCCTTGGTGTGCGAGCGTTCGAGAGCCAACTCTTATGCGAACAGGTTGTTGGCCGCGGATTACGCCGAATGAGTTACACGCCAGACCCGGCAACAGGAATGTTAAATCCAGAGTACGTCGATGTATATGGCATCCCCTTCTCACTGATCCCCTTTAAGGGGAAGCCAAAAGAGAAAGAGGGGCCTGATCCAGTTTATCATGATATCTATGCAGTGCCTGAACGTAGGCATTTTGAGCTGCGGATGCCGAATGTTGAAAGCTATATTTATTCTCTGCGTGATAGCGGCATCCAATGTGACATTGAGAATCTTGAAGGACTGATCGTTGACAAAGAACCCGGAGAAGTCTGGTTAGCGCCTCCAAGAGGATATCAAGATGATCCAACTGCAAGTACTCCAGTCAGGGGGTTCGTGAGGCAGACTCGAGACGAGTACTATGCTGCTGTCCGCCCACAACAGATCCTGTTCCGCTTAACACAAATGATCATGAACGATCTACTTGAAGGTGCTCAATCAGAAACCGATGAAAAAGGTAAAATAAAATTTCTCGCACGACACCAGCTCTTCCCTGAAATCCTTAAGATAGTTCACACTTTTATAGAAAAGAAAGTGACATTCAAGCAAGGATTGGATGCCCGCGAATTGGGGCTTGAGCTCTATGCGCAGATATTGAGAGAGCGAATTCGCGATAACATTTTACCGGCAGTTGCCAAAGATCAAGCAAGGCTTTTACCAGTGCTTAACTCCTTTCAAGCGGCAACATCTACCGCTAATGTCAACTATTCTACCACTCGGCCAGTAGAAGATTTGACGAAGAGTCATTTGAACCGCGCCATGATCCAAAGTGACTGGGAGAGAAGAGCAATTGAAATCATGGAGGATTTAGATTGTGTAGAATGCTATACGCCAAATGACAGACAGATCGGACTTCTCATCCCATACGAATATGAAGGTCACCGCCATAATTATGAGCCAGACTTTATCGTCAAACTGCAAAACGATTTGCTAGTTTTATTAGAAATTAAGGGCATCGCTGGCAAAATCCATGCTGAGGATCAAGTTCTCGCTAAAAATGCCGCAGCAAGAAAGTGGGTTGCAGCGGTCAACAATCTGAGTCGATTCGGAAGATGGATGTATGAAATATGTGAGAATTTAGACCAGTTGAGAGGAACGCTGGAAAAGGCTGCAGGGGTATCTGATAATACAAGACCGTTCCGTTTTGTAGAGATTGACAAAGTCGATCTATGGCAAGATTGTGTGCCGCTGACAACTTTGAGAGCCGTCGCAGGCCAATTCAGTTCCGATCAAGAGGTTCTAGCTGCAGACGGTTCTTGGTCAGAGGATTGGATTACTTGGGACGATCATCCACCTTTTGAAAAGGGCATGTTTGTAGCAAAGGTTGTTGGAAAATCAATGGAACCGGAGATACTAGATAATTCTTATTGTCTTTTTCGGCAGCCTCATGGGGGTACTCGGCAAGGTAAGACCCTTCTCGTTTGGCACGCCGGCGTTGCCGATCCCCATACAGGCGGACAATACACGATAAAAGTCTATGAAAGTGAAAAACGAGGGATTGATGAAGACGAATGGGAGCACACCCGTATAACTCTAAAGCCACGAAATCCTGATTTCCCGCCTATAATCCTAGAGCCACAAGACGAGAGTGAAGTGAGGGTGATCGCGGAGTTTGTGGGCGTCATAACACAAGAGCAATAGATAAGTAACTAATTTGCCAATATGTATGCTGCGATAATAGCGTACAGCCAGCCTTGGGGAAATTCATGCGTAAATACCACTCCTTAGACGTAGATTTCTGGGGAATAATCGACGCAAAACTGAGAGATCTGAAAGGCTATGCTACTTTTGCCTTTGAATTGATTCAAAATGCAGATGACGCCCCCGACGTTACCGAAGTCGCATTTGATCTTTCAAAGGATGGGATCCATGTTGTCAATAATGGATCCTTTCGAGATAAGGACTTTGAGCGTCTTGCAAAAATAGCCAGTGGAGGCAAACGAGAAGAGAGCGGTACTATTGGTGCATTTGGAATAGGTTTCATCTCTGTTTACCAAATTACTGACACTCCTCAAATAATTTCAGCTGGAAAAAAATGGGATTTACACCCTGAACGCGATAATCCAAGTGAACGCATAGATGTAGAAGAAGTGCTTGATGATGGAAAAACATACTTTTATTTTCCATGGGCAACAGATAAGAATAGCATTGTTCGCAAGAAATTAAACTTAGAAACGGTGAATAGGAAATCGTTTGACATTTTACGCAGAACTCTTTTAACTGAAATCGACACAAGCATACTCTTTTTGCGAAAACTTGAAAAGATTACAATCAGTGTAAACGGCAAAATTGAAAAAACTATCGAGCGAATACCTCCTGAAGGCGGTGTACAAGTCATCTCAATAAACAATGAAGATCAAATCTGGTACACTTTTGAAGGAAATTTTGAAAACGATGCAAATGATTTAAAAACTAAGTATAATGGCCAGATAGAGAAGAAAAGAAGTAGCGCCATAACTATTGCGATTCCGGAGGAAACTGATCGATTCAATGGCTATTTCTATGCTTTTCTTCCAACCTTTCATCGAACCAACCTGCCTTTCCATATATGCGGCGATTTCTATCCTTCTTCAGACCGGAAACGAATCCTTTTAGATTCCGATTATCAGGGCGAATGGAATAAGCGAGCGACACTTGAAGCTGCGAAGACAATACTCGCCAATATCATTGAAATCAGAAATCAGCTGGGCCACAAAGCGTTCTTTGAATTCTTATTTCGTACTGAAGCAATCCATATCGCAGCAAAAAACAGTCAGCAAGACGAAGTGCTCGGGGCGTTTTGGGAAGTTCTTGAACCTGAACTTGAAAACTATCCCGTTGTGTTTACAAGTTGCGGAAAATGGAAAAAACCAAGTGACCAAATATTCTTACTTGAAAATCAGAAAGAGAAAAAAAGCACCCCTGTTCTTTCTGTGTTAAATATCGATGTAGTTCATCCTGATTTGAATCGGTACCATAATCTATTACGCGGAAAATCGATGAAGGTGCCACTGCTGCGTAATGCGCAGATAGCAGATGCGATTCAAAAATCAGGCCTCGTTTCTGGGCAAAAACTAAAAGATGCCCCAAAATGGTTTCAAGATTTTTCGAATCGAGCACTTTTAATTGACGAAATTGTACTTTTACGTTCGCGTAACCTTTCAGAATCAGAGAAAAAGGAAGACGAAACGAAGCTCAGCGAGTGCCCAATCGTTGTCTCGTGTGATAGCCGATTAGCTGCCCCTAATAAAGTATGGTTAGCAGATTCAAATACAGTTCGTATTTTCAGTGCTGCCCAGATGGCTTCAATTTTGGCCTCAGATTCAAATCCCAAAGAGATTAGCCACTTGGTTTATCCATTTGATCTTGAAGTAGCGATTGATAATATTCTGATCTTTACAAATGATCCACTCTCTTTAGAGGAACCCGAAAATCCATTAGAAGCGACATGGATATCAAATCCAGCATCGATTTATGCAATCATTGATTGGATTGATTCTCAGTGGCGAAAACGAAAATATGATGCAAATATCAAGAACAAAATTCTTAATAATGTTCGTATTTGGCCATCCGGTAAACAATTATTTTGTCTTAGCGATCTGGAAGTGCCGGGTAACTTTGAAGATCCTCTCGGTTTAGCGAAATTATTGGATCCCTATGTAATAAATAAGCATCACGACTTGCTCAATGATCTTTGTGTCGCCAAACTATCCATTTCTAAGTATATATTAAATTACATTGATGCACAATCGCTGACAACGATTTCCCAACAGCCCGATCTTTGCTTGCAATTACTTTCTCTTTTCGGAAGGCAACATGGTGAATTCGAAGATAATCTTGATGTTCGCAATATTTTAGAGCAGTTGCCGATTCTAGAATGTACGGATGGAGTATTACGCAAGGCATCTGAATGCTATTTCCAAAGCCAAGAAGTAATGAACTATTTGGGTAAAGACGTCCATGTCATCAAGCTTAATAGTAACAATCAATGGTTAAGAGGATTTTTATTATGGCTTGGCATCCCTGATAAGCCAAGGCTAAAAGATATCGTAATTAAAATCAGATCAATTATTAAAAATCCACCTCTCGAAGCCAATAGGGAGGCCATTAAAGAATTATTCAATTTTATAGGTACAAACTGGGAAATTTACAAGAGTGAGAATGATTGGCCAATTCTTAAAAATCTGCCTTGGCTCCCCGCAAAAAATGAATATGATGAATGGTTCGTTCCGACGAATTTGTATGCCGATTATAGTGAGCATCTTTTTAGCACTCAGGCGCAGTTTTTAGATTGTAGTAAGCAGGAGCAGTTGCGTGGGTTCATTGGCGATCTAGGCATACATACAGAACTAGATAATAATCTCGTTATTGCGCATCTTCTTTATTGCGCCGAAAACCATCGACCAATTAAGAATTCGAGAAGACTATATCAGCATCTACAAGATCTATCAAAGAAAAGCGATATTTACATTTCGAGGCTTATAGGTAAACCATGTATATGGGCGGGTGGCACACAGTTCTTAGAGCCATCGAAATGTTACTGGGCAGAAAATCCGTTCAGCAATTACAGATATCATCTCGATAAAGAATGGCGCGACTACACTACACTATTTGGAAAATTGGGTGCTCGAGAAAAACCTAGCTACCGCGATGCACTGGATGTAATGATAGAAATATCTAATCGTTTTGCACCAGAAGGTAAATCACTCGACGAAGATACATCTCAAGTTCTTGAAAACTGCTGGAAGATAATTGAGGAAGCTGATATCCTCATCGACAAAGAGTGGGAAATTCTTTCATCTACCAAGCTTGTTCCGAATCCCGATGGCATACTGTATGAACCCAAATATCTTTTCTTCAATGACAAGCCTCGCCTCGTGGCAAAATTTGATCCTGTCCTTCAAAATTATGTAATTGAAAGACCAAAGATCGGCTGGAGGGCAATGTCAAAAGCAGGGTTAGGCATGCTTAGCCACTCAGTCATGAGTAGTGCAATAACACTGACACAAATTGGAAAAGATGACGCCCTACGAAAACGCATAAAGGAACGAAAGCCAATATTAGAACGAGTCGTTTCTGCACACAAAGCTTTAAATGCAGACGAATGGGTGGATATTCGCTGGGATGAACTTGACTGCATTCAAGTATCTGAATTGGAAATTCAATATTCCATTAATATACTTGGACGAATCCATAACGGTGTAAGTGAGATCGCTAATGTACATATTGATCATGAGAATGGAATTATTTATTCACTCGCTGGGAAAGCGGACCGTAGCTGGAATTCATTGGCAGTAGAGTTGGCAAGCTGGCTCAATCCTTTTATTGAAGGCGGAATCTTATCCATCACGCTAAAAGAAGTCCTAAGTGCATCCTCGACAAAACGGGCTACTGAAAATCTTGATGAATTAGGATTCTCTAACTTTATTGATATTCGGAGTGAGAGCATTGATGAAGAGACAATTGCCCCTCCAAGAGACGAGGATGACGAGGTAGCATCAAATTTCCAGCCAAAAGATGAGCAACAAGTGGAAGTGGCCACAGATGGAACAGGAACAATAGTCCCTGACTCTGAACAATCTAGTTTGGGGCATGGTTTGTTATCTCCCGGGTCACGGGCGGCTCTACCAAAAGATAACATTGCTTCCCCAACAAGAGGTTTGGGTCCAGCTGATAAAAACAAACCCTTATTGAGAAAAAGACTGAGGAGCTATGTATACCTTAGCAATGGCCCAAACGATGACGCAGATGACAAAGTATCATATGTAGATAAAGAAACTGACGAAAAGGGTATTCAAGCTGTATTAAATTATGAAAGAAGTCAAAATCGGAATCCAGATTTGATGGAGCACTTTAATAGAGGATACGACATTGAATCTAAAGATGCCAAAGGCATTGTGATTCGCTACATTGAGGTAAAATCACTTACTGAGCACTGGAAATATAATGATATTGAGATCTCAGCGGCACAATATAAAACTGCCGTGGATTTTCAAGATAGGTTTTGGCTCTACATTGTCGAAAAGGCTAAAAGCTCAGCACCGCGAATAATTCGTATTCAAAATCCACCAAAGCAGATCGATAAATATTGTTTCGATTCTGGGTGGGAAGCCGCCGCAGAAGGCGGAATTATAAATATGAAAGAATCTTAAGATTAACAAAGACTAACCACCATAAAAAGTATTTATTTACAACTTTTGATTGCTCCATTGAAATGGCTATAACTATATTAAAATAGAATTTTCTCTTCAAACAGCTTGATTGATCATATCACTTACTAAATTACTTCACTCAAAAGAATATGCATAACCTGACTACGCAGCAAGCTGAAGCCCTAAAGCAATTTGATAGATTCATCGCTAGCCCTGCTCGATGTTTCATCGTCAAGGGTTATGCCGGCACGGGGAAGACATTCCTGATCGGCCAAATGGCACAACGACTCGCAAAGGATCACATTCCGGCGATGCTACTTGCACCTACTGGTAGAGCAGCAAGAGTTTTGAGCCATAACACAGGTTTTCCTGCCTCTACTATACATAGGGCAATCTATAACTTGGCGGACCTTATTGAAGGGAACGATGAAGTTGGTGGATTCAAGTTCTATTACAGACTGAAAGATAGTTCAACAGACAATCTTAGCGTTGTAGCGTTCGTGGACGAAGCATCAATGTTATCAGATAACTACTCTGAAGGCGAATTTTTAAGGTTTGGCAGTGGTCGCTTATTAGCTGATTTGTTGCAGTATTTACGAATAGAAAGCCCGACTCAAAAGTCAAAGTTAGTGGTTATTGGCGATCCAGCGCAATTGCCACCAGTAAATATGCCCATATCTCCAGCCTTGGATTCCTCATACCTCGAGGAACAATATGGACTGCAAGTGAACCAAGTCGAGCTTACTGAAGTAGTGAGGCAAACTTCAGACAGCCCCATTTTAAAAGAGGCAACAAAAATCAGGAAAACACTTGATAGCCGAATTTATAATCAACTCTACGTTGAACAAATGCCGCCGCATATCACAGAAATTAAAATGGAGGATCTGCCGACTAGATTGGTTTCTGCGAATCAAAATACATCTCTGCCTTGCGCAATCTGTTTGGCCTACTCAAATGCGACCTGTTTCAATGTCAATATCGCCATCAGGTCTAAACTATTTGGTGGAAATGGGCTGCAGCCACCTTACAAATCAGATATTCTACTTGTTATTCGCAACAATGCAAAGACAGGATTGCTAAATGGCGATCAAATATATGTGCTGGAGGCAGCCCAACAGGCACAAATGATCGATGTCCCCGTTGGAGCAAAACATATAAGGCTAACCTTCAGAGATGTCCGTATTCTTAAAGAAGCGGATGACGGCAGTACCTTGGAATTTGAAACCAAACTTATTGAAAATGTATTATATAGTGAGAAACGAGACCTCTCGCCGGATGAATTAAAAGCTCTCTTTATATCTTTCAAGATTAGACATCCTCGATTGCGTCCGAATACAAAAGAGTTTACCGAAGTTTTGCGTGATGACACCTATTTCAATGCTTTGCAGGTGAAATACGGCTATGCAATGACTTGTCACAAGGCACAGGGCGGTGAATGGGATGAGGTATTCGTAATCTTTGAAAATCATCGTACTGATGCTCTTGCGTTAAGATGGGCCTATACCGCTCTGACGCGCGCACGAATACGCATAACTGGAGTAAACTTGCCTAGGGTGAAGCCTTGGAGTGCGATTCCTCTCGGCGGAACAAGTAAGGTTGACCAGCCCCCTCTGCCCATTATCAAAGAAAACCACATAGGAGTTGGATCGGAAGTGAACCCTAAGCCCACATGCTGGGACAGTCAATTCCCAAGTGAGCCAACTTTTATCAAATTTCTGCATCAAAGAATCGCCTTTTCTCTAACTCAAAGCGGAATAGCAATAGACGATGTGATCGTGAGAGCGACAAATTATTTTTGGCGTTATTCAGTATCAAGAAGTATGAAACGAGCTAATGTGCAAGTATACTTTAATAGCAAAGGTGCCGTAAGACCTCAGATCCTTCCCAATACCGCCTCGGATACAGAATTTGCTGAAAATGTTATTAATATAATTACAGGCGCGGCAAATGCCCCATATCCCACCGAGGAAATCAAAATTGATTTCCCAGACAATAAACCTCATCTCCGAGAATTCTTTGAGAATTACATAGAGCCCCGAGTCTCAATGCATTCGTGTCACGTAACGAAGGTTGAACATCTTCAATTCCGCGAGAGATACTATATCTCTTCATCAGAATCAAGAACAGTGATTGACGCAATCTATAGCAGTAGAGGTTCATTCCATTCATTGAGTTGGTCTTCAGGTGACCAGTATCTGTCTAATCTATTGCTCTCAGATGATTGAGAGCTGGATAGACTTGGGAAAAGGAATCGATGCTTACCTCTTTTGAAATCCTTGCTTTGCGCAAGGAACATCAGCATTCAAAGGCACTCGAGGCAGCACGCGTACTTTTTAAGGAATCTCCTCGGGACCTCTGGACGGTTCGTACTCTTGCGTGGTGCCTTTACGATTCTATTGTTGGTTGTAAGAATTGTAGTTTTAGTGGAGCTCAGGATACAGCATCCCGTAGCAAGCTCATTAGAGAATTTATGGCTTTGCCAATTTCATCAGATGACGATGTTCTGCTTCGTAAGCGCTCAGAATTGTCAGATCCTTTCGCAGAGACAATTAGTCTTGCCCGCAAAGACCAAGAAGAGGGTAGAATCGAAAAGGCTCGTGCTCGATTAGCAGAGGCTTTGCGAAAAAATCCAAGGCATGAGAAGCTAAATGAGGCCATGGCTTGGTTAGTATGGCGTCTTTGCTTGGATGAGATGAAAAAAGAAAAGCCAGCTCCGGTCACCGTTCAAACATTATTCCGTGAATATGCTCATCTTGTTCTTAAAAAACCCTCTGAAATTCATTCCCGTATCTTAGCGGCCGCAGCTAGGGCAGCAAGAGCAGAAGTATTTGCCTCCTTTTGCGGATTCTGCAAATGGTGGGACTTGTCTAACCTCCAAGATCAAGATTGGATCGCTCAGACAAACGGTGGTAAAACATTCGACAGCTTAGTCGAGCAGGTCATCAAAGGGATCCACAAGACATTATCAGGCTCGCCGAGTCAAGAGGTGGCTCATTATTGCGCTACATTTTTACTTGATAATGTTGGTAAATACAAGCAACAAGAGTGGTTTCCTTATTATGCGGGTGAAGCTTTGCTTCTTTTAGGGCGTCCTGATGAAGCTCGCAAAAGGCTATTACCAATTTTAAGGTCAAAAAATAGCGAATTTTGGGCTTGGCATACTCTTGCAAGAACCTATCCAGTTGGCGATGCCCGTCGACTATCGTGTTTATGCAAGGCCTTGAGCTGTCCAGTGAAAGGACCCGAATTTTTGCTAACAGTGAGAGGCGACCTTGCAAAAGAGCTTGTCTTCCAAGGATACCACGATTTAGCAAAGTATGAAATTCAGCAAGTGATCGAGGTCAGACAAGCGCATGGATGGCCAATACGAGGAGAGGTGAGTGAAATACAAAATTCAAGCTGGTTTGCTTCTTCAAGGCCGAGGGAGGATAAAGAGGCTTACGTGAACTGGGCGAAAGATGCTCAAGAAATACTTGCTGAAGATTTGCCATGGTCTAGGGCTGTATTATCTGTGCCAAAAGCGTTTTTAGGAAAAGAACAAAAGGAAGGGAGTATTATTGATTTCGCTGAGGGTAGAGTTGGTTTGATGAGTATTCCTGTTAAGCAAAAGCAATTTCCCCAACTAGCTAATCTGCCGGCTGGTACTGCATTAGATGCCCGAATAGATATTTCCGGGGCTATTCCAAGGCTAGTTGATCTAAGGCAACGAAGTGCTGCAAAGTGGGATATTTTAGAAATCTCTACAGCGCTAGTTAAGTATTCAAATACTGAAAGGGGATTTTCAATACTATTACTTATCGACGGACGTACCGCTCGCGCCTATCATTCTGATATACCAGAAGCTGCAAAACTGTGCGCGGGGACATTCGTTGGTTGCAGGGTAGTGCCAGATCGTGATGGCTCAAAGGTGCGCAATATTACTGGAGAAGTACCGCAATGCTCATCTATTTTTTGGCGTCCATTTAATGGTGAATTTATTTCACGAGATAAGGGCGGCGGACATGTTAACGATGTCTTTGTGCCTGAGTATTTATCAAAGGGATATCAAGAAGGTGATTCTGTTTCTGGTCTCTGCGCAAAGACAATTGATAGAATAACTAAGAAGTCATGGTGGGAGGCGGTAACTGCCCAAAAAGAGATCTAAGTGATAGTCATGAAAAATGAAGGTAATAATTACACAAAATCTATGATGGAAGTGATCTAGAATATTAGTAATTTAAGAATTATTGGAATGAAATGTTCTCATGCCTGTGCGATCCGCAATTGCAGTTTAACTTGAATTTCGAGCAAATATTACGCGGGATATACAATGGATCAATTCGGTCGAGCTGTGCGACTATGTACCAGTCAACAATTTGAAGAAGCCTTGCCCCTGTTAGAAGAATTGGCTGGCAATGAGCCAAAAGATCCGAACATCCTGTATAATTTGGGGATGTGTTACACTGAATTGGACAAGGTAGAAGAGGCAATCAGAACCCTTTCCTACTGCGTCAAAATTGCCCATTGGCTTACAATCCCAACGGAATCAATCAAGTAGGCTGCATCTATACTGCACAGGGATTTGAATTCGATTATGTCGGTGTTATTTTAGGAAAAGATTTGAGATATGATTTCAATTCCGGCCGGTGGGTTGGCGACAATACGAAGTCCTATGACACGGTCGTTAAAAAGGCTGAAGACAACTTTGTTGACCTTGTGAAAAACACCTATCGCGTTTTGATGACTAGGGGTATGAAAGGCTGCTATTTGTATTTTATGGATAAAGATACGGAAAACTTTTTTAGGAGTAGGATGGGGTAATCCAATATTTAAGCGCAAAAGAAATGATGCTGATTGGAGAGAGCGAATAATCAATATTAATGATAAAAAGGAAATGTACTTACAATCTCAGCGCATTACCAATCCGAGTAGGAGGCATTGAGTGGATCCACGAACTGCACTCTTGACAGCAGGGATCTCAGCTATTGTATCTTTGACAGTCGCTATAATCACTGCCCTACGAAATAAGGCCACTTTAAAGGCAGAACGAGATAAGCTGGAGCGTTCTCTTCAACGAGAAATGACAACAAAACTTTATGACATAAGAATCGAGGCATATCCAAAAGCGATGCAGATAACCGAAGGATTACGCAAGTCAGTAATATTTGATAATCATGTGCAGACAACACCAGAATACTTCAGAAACATTTTAAGCGAACTTGATGACTGGCATGCCACTAAAGCGGCATTTATCATCTCGCGGACAACGTTGCATCGATTATACGATCTTCGAGATGCATTACGACAAAAGCCACAAGAAAAGGATAGCTTTTCCGCAGAGGAAATTGAGGTAATCTGGAAGGCTAAGGGGGCGTTCAGAGCCTCTCTTCGTGATGATATTCAGCTTTTATTTAAGGAGGAGGAAATGAAGTAGACTAGTCTCATCATCAGCAAGAAATCTCAGATTCGATGATTCACTGTCATGCCTATTTAAATTAATTGATCACTCCAAAATTATAAGTCTCTAAAATCGCGTCTTGCGTAAAAACAACTAGCAGATATATCTCCAAGTGTTTGCCTGAATTTTCATAAAAATGGAAATAATACTCATTTTCTAATCTAATATTGTTTGTGTATTATAATAGAAAACAGCTCGTCTCAGCACCATTCACGATCTTCTGCCGAATGATTTCATTTGACCTTTTTCGCCCAATCTCTCCGCCTCAAACTGTCCTTAATTTCTACGCTTTCACCTGAAATATCAGGCCGACTTGCTTTCCGTCTTGATTAAAATATCCTTTGTCAGCGATATTACTCCACGAGCCTCGTCCTTTGTTGGGATGACAATGGAACCATGTACTGCTTTATTTCTGTGTGTAGCAATTATTGAAAGTTGTTCGAGGGTAGCTCCTTGGAATTCATATCCTGCTGCCTTTAATCGATTGATTAAGGCATTAAAGCCAAGCTTCTCATCATCAGGATTTTTTTTAAAAGTTTTTATAAACAACGCCGTTAGTGTGGTTTCAATTACTTTCCCACAAAGAACAATTGAACTAATATAGCAGCTATTTTGATAATCAGTAAGAATTTCCTTATAGGTCAGATTGATTATATTGGTTATATCTGTTGGGAAAATTCCCTCAGCAAAGTCATACTTGAGCTGGAGTATCTCTTTACTATCACCTTGATTCTGTGCTAAAATAAAAAACCTGTTGGAGTATCCACGTTAAGTCATTAAATTTGTTTGACCAACAAAAATTAATTGACATGACGAAAGGACACCCAACAGGTGAAAGTAAAATACGAAACCAAAACATTGAATGCAACGCCTTTTGGCGGGCTGTATCTGTTCACGGAATTTCTGCATCAAGTTGGTTTTCATAAGCGTTTTAATGATTGTTTTAAAAAATTGCGCAAGATCCGTCAGTCCTCACCCTCACAGAACGTCGCCCTATTAGCAGGCATGATTATCGCTGGCGGCGAACGCCTCTACGACATCGGGCGGTTGGCAAATGACCAGACGATCGGTGAGTTATTTGATCTTGACTCAACCCCTAAAGATACCACGCTGCGCGATGACCTTATCCTGATCGGGCAAAAGGATTCGGCGCGGGCGGCCTTGCTTCTTGACTTCAACATCCTGCTCTTTGAAAAACTTGGTCTGCATAAAATCACCATCGATGTAGACGGGACCGCCCTGCCAGTCGATGGTCATCAAGAAGGTGCTGAAAAAGGCTATTGTCCAGCAGAACCGGGCAGCCGCTGTTTTCAATCCATTAAAGCCATCTGTGATGAAACAGAAACAGTACTGGCCGAATGGACTTTCACCGGCAATTCACATTGCGCAAAAGATATCATTGCCATGTTGAAGCCGCTATTAGAACGTTTGGCCGAAGCCGATATAAAGATAAAATTGCGCATGGATACCGGCTTTTATGGCGATGCATTGTTGCTTATGCTCGAAAGCTATCCTAATATTTCTTATGAAATAGGAGTTCCTCAGCACGATTGGCTGAAAGACAAAATTAGAACGATGCCGTACAAATCCTATTACCAGAGCGAACGGCAATATTGCTCTTTTGCGTATGGCTCGGGCCTGAAAGGCGCTTTTCGTTATTACTATGTTGAGCGCTCTGAAAAACCCGTTGGCTCTCAAACAGATCTCTTTGATCAAGACCAGTATAACTATCGCGTTGTGATTAGCAATCAAGATCACCAGCCGCAGATCATTTTTAAGAGCTATAATAAACGCGGCCGTGTTGAAAAGCATATTGAAGAACTCAAGAATCAATACGCCCTTGGCAAAATGATCAGTGGCAATTTTGACGTGACGAAAGCCCTTTGCTGGCTTAGCCACTTGACCTTTACACTGATCGGGATGATCCGCCAGATTGCTTTCCGCAAAAAGATGAAGAAGTATCGGTTGCGTCGACTGCGTTTTCTACTCTTCTCGGCGATCGGTTGGTTTGTCAACCATGCCAAGAAGAAAACATTTTGTCTGGCGCTACCTCGCTGCGGACCAATACCATTTGACGCCATGATGCAGCGCATCTGGGCATTTTAACAATCACGCTCTTTGACAATTTCAAAAGTGGCTACCAAATCCCTCGGAAACGTACGCCCAGTTGCGAATGAAATTGTCGAATTGATAAAAGAATCTCTAAAAATAACACTACTGCCCGGCTAAATGCCGACAATTTTTTCAGTCAAAAAGTTAACACCGAATCCGGGTATCAACCCTGAAGCATAATAATTAAAATAAAATCAATATTTAACAATAGATCTTATTTGTAGGTATTTGGATATTGTTGGATCAATTTGGCTATTTTTGAAGTAAAAAAATGGCTCAAAAATGGCA
>Ga0302250_1000143_pt1 | contig 98371 bp, 91 predicted proteins | sample AAG_RA_Asp_MG_FD_193536 | JGI IMG/M metagenome (GOLD analysis project Ga0302250, IMG submission 193536) | Enriched activated sludge microbial communities from anaerobic digester in WTTP, New Holstein, Wisconsin, United States - AAG_RA_Asp | ecosystem: Engineered > Bioreactor > Anaerobic >... | reverse complement strand
CACGTCGTTTAATCTGTTGAAATACTATGACGACCCGCTGGACTGCCTGACCGCACATTTTATGCTGGAATGCTCGGAAGTGCTTGCCGGGGCAAAACCGGCCAACCTGATATCCTTAGCAAACCGCACCCGCCCCTGTGGCAGAAACCTTTATCAGCTCTGGCAGCAACACAGCCAGGAGCTGTGCCGAAGACTGCCGGATATGTGTTTTATGGTTTTCTGTATCAAACCGCAATCAATTCTGATGCTCTGCTATGACAGGAACAATCTTGACCGTCACCTGACCCACTCCGGTATTCGCTGTCTGCTACAAAAATCTGGCTACAATACCGACGCCTCAACTGCTGAGCTTTTAGAGGAACTATGCCGCAGGGTCAACGAAAACAGCCGCTTCCCCCACGAAATCGGTCTGTTTATCGGCTATCCTGCCAAAGATGTGGCAGCCTTCATGGGGATCGTCAAACTGCCGTTTTCCTGTCAAGGCCCCTGGAAAATTTACGGCAATCCCGAAATCAGCCTGGTTTTGGCAGAAAAATACCGCAGTTGCAGGATCAACATGAATCGTTTTCTGAAATGCGGCAGACTGGACCTGAATTCTTTGGACGGACAGCAAGGCGTTTTTTTAGCAGTATAATGATAATGACATTCGTTACCTTGGAGGCAAAATATGAGTGTAGTGCTGATTGGAGGCATGACAAGACTTGAAAGTAACTATATCAGAGAGGCAAAAGAGTGCGGCGTGGATCTGTGCATCTTCAACGAAATCAGGAATAATATTGAGGCCAAGATCAAGTACGCCGAGGCAGTGATCATTTTCACTAACAAGATATCCCACAAGGCGAAGCACAACGCTTTTGCTGCTGCCAAGAAACAGGGGGTGCCGGTATTCATGCACCACGCCTGCGGTGTCTGCACGCTGCGTGAATGTCTGAACTGCGTCAAGATGCTCAAATATGGATCTGACCACACTAAATCCTGTGGTTGTAACCCTTTGGAATAACGCTGATGCTACGCAGATATGTATTCTGGATGCATCTGGCGGCTGGTGTAATTGTCGGCCTGCATATTGCCATACTGTGCCTGACCGGCGTGGCCATTGCATTCAAGGAAGAGCTTGTTGAATGGGCTGAGCGTGATGCCCGCCGGGTGAAAGTACCAACCAATGTCGCAGCACGCCTGTCACTGAGCGAGATTATGCATAGTGTTCAGGTGCAGCAATACGGGCAAGCGGTTACGGCAATTGCTGTCAAAAATGACGCTGGAGCAGCCATAGCTGTTACACTGGAATCCGGTAAAACCCTGTATGTAAACCCCTGGAACGGATTCGTGCGCGTCCCTGGCTCAGAAGCGGTCAATGATGCCATGCAGTTTTTGACCAGAGTGCATCGCTGGCTGGCCTTGACAGGTGATTACAGATCTACAGGAAAATTGAGCACCGGCATCAGCAATCTTGCCCTACTGTTGCTGACAATAAGCGGTATCTATCTCTGGTGGCCGCGCAGGTGGAGCTGGCGGCATCTCAAGGCCGTTTCAGTGCCGAATATGCGCCTGAAAGGCAGGGCCTGGCAGTTCAATCTCCACAGCAGCATCGGTATCTGGTGCGCGCCGCTATTGATACTGCTTACACTTTCAGCCATTCCGATCTCCTTTCGTTCTGTAGACCGCATGCTGTTCCGTATCAGCGGAGACAAGCTGCCAAAGCGTACCCCCCATATCAGAGAACCCTTAGTGGAATCTGCGCCAGGCATGAGCGCCATCGCCTTTGACCAGATCCTTGCAGAAACGGCCAAGCTCTATCCCAACTGGCAAAGGTTGGTTATCATAAAATCAATGGAAATCAACACACAGCACAAAAATGAAATGACTGATGTTCAGGTGCTGCGTCCACAAGTATGGCCCAAAACCGCGCCGCTGATCATAACGGCTGACAATGCCACCGGCGCTATCATCAAAAGCACCGGTTTTGCCGATCTCAGCCCGGGCAGGCAAATCCGTTACTGGACACGCTATCTGCACACCGGTAAGGCCTTCGGGATAATGGGGCAAACACTGGCCGCAATCGGGGCAATCAGTGGATTGCTTCTGGTCTATAGCGGATACAAACTATCATGGTACCGGTTCAAGGCGTTATGGAACAAAAACTCAGCTATCCCTCAAACGCTTCAGACTGTAAAATTTAACAAGCGCCAGACCGAACAACCCACCTGACTTAATAGCGTGAACGCTTTGACACACCTGGTCCTGTAAGCTATAGTTGTTTGCAGACTTATACTTACAGGATGGAGTGCGTCATGATGAAAGCACTGGTGATAACCGGGATTACAGCTGCACTGTTTGCTGCCGCACCTATGACCTCTTACGCCAAACCCGCCTGTGTAAAAAGCAGCGGAGAAAGCGTTATTATCAACGGCGATCTGCCATCAGCCCGGATAGAGGCGGTCAACCGCGCCAAGCTGCAGGCGGTGGAACAGGTGGCCGGGGTGGATGTCAAAAGCCGCACCTTGGTGGAAAATGGCGCCCTGCTGGACGATATCATTACCACCCAGATGCAGGGCGTTGTCACCAGCTATCGCACACTGGGAGAAAAGCGTACCGATGATGTGCTGAATGTCGACATAAATGCCTGCATTGAAGCGATGAACGCCAGGACAGCCCTCTCGGCACTGGCTCTGAACACCTCCATCTCACTGTACATACCCTCACGCAAACCATCGACAGGCAGCAAAGACCGCTGGGAGTACGAAGAAGACAACATACTCTCCCAGCAGATGACCTCACGCCTGGTGGAACAGGGATTCAGGGTGCGCGATATTGCCGAAACCCATGCCTTCAACCTCAAGGATATTGACGCTGCCTTCAGGGGCGGCAAGCAGGCCGAGCTGCGCAGTCTGATTTACAAACACCTAAGCAACAGCATTCTCATCGGCAGGATCGAACCGACAGTTTCTTTCAACAAGGGGGAAGATGCCGGTTACGGCATAAAGATGCCGTTCAATACGGTTACTGCCAGGATCAGCTACAGGTTGATGTCCAGGGGGAGCGACGGCAGGATGATCGTACTGGCGGCAGGCACCGATGAGGCAAAAGGACTGGCTCCGGCTGTCAATGACGCTTATGCCGAGGCGCTGAAAAATCTGTCCGATAAATTTATTCCCGCCATTCTGGAAAAAATCTATTCACGTATGCGCGAGATCGGTTCCAGCGTCAAGGTTCGGATCGAAGGTGTAAAAGATCCGTCGGAAAGCCTGGTGCTGCGTGAAGCCTTGCAGAAGATCACCTGGGTGTCAAATGTTGAAAACATCGGACTGGATGAATTCAGGGTCAGCTATCCCGAGAACCCTATTTATCTGGCCAACAGCCTGTCTCAGAACGGTTTTGTCATTGTCAAATATTCCAAAGACTTTATCCGTGTCCGCAAGGTTTCAAGCAGATAAACGTAAAAACCGCTTTGCTTTACCAGACATCCGGTTTAATATGTCCGGCCCGCGTTGACAAGCGCGGGCTTTGCATTTGGCAGGGTTCAAGCATTAACATCACAGAAAGACAGGACATTATGACCACAAAGAAGTTATCAGCCGGAGATATTATCGAAGCCCGTTGCACACGCTGCCGCGATATTCTGAATCATCGCATCGTCGCCATGGTGGGTGACAAAATCGTCAAGGTTGAATGCAACACCTGCGGCGGCACCCATAATTATCATCCGCCAGCCGCGCCGAAAACAGCCAGGACAACCACATCAGGCGCGGTCAAGAAGCCCGCTTCTCCAAGAGCAGCAAAACCGGACAGTGCTGCTGCCGAGCGTGAAGAATGGACACAGCTGATGGCAGAAAAGGATGTTGCCAAGGCAGTGGCATACGATATGAATCGTAAATTCAGCAAGGGTGAGGTTGTCAGACATCCGTCGTTTGGTTTAGGCATCGTCAAACAGGTTATCGTGCCCAATAAGATCCTGGTATTGTTTGAAGTCGGCAGTAAACTGCTGCGCAGTCTTTAGAAACTAAAACACCATGAATGCTGCTGACGAAAAAGAAGGCCTGATTGTAGCCCATTACGGAGTGGCCGTTGAGGTGCGCTTTACTGACAATGAGCGGCGCATGGTCAAGGTCAAACGCAACTCGGGGCATGTGGTCGGCGACAGCGTCACGGTCAAGGGCGAGGTGTTATCCCGTCTGCCGCGCCGGACAGAGTTGCGCCGTCGCGATGCACGCGGCGGGGTTCATCTGGTGGCCGCCAACTTGGATGTGTTGGGGATCGTTATCGCCCCGCTTTCCACATCCGCCTTTATTGACCGCGCCATTGTTGCTGCCCGGGTTGCCGGCTTGAAACCTTTTATTGTAGTCAACAAGTCTGACCTCCCTGAAGCAGAGCCATTGTTGAACGCCCTGAACAACATCTACAAAAGCTCGGTAACATTATTCCCGGTCAGTGCTGTCTATCACAAAGGTCTGGATCAGATTGAGGAATATTTCCGTGAGGGGCACCGCGGCGCCTTCGTGGGCACGGCCGGGGTGGGTAAAAGTTCATTGCTTAACGCCCTTTGTCCGGAGATTGATCTCAAGGTTGGCGCTGTCAGCGATTACAAAGGACTGGGCCGACATACCACGACAGTCTCTACGCTGCATGTACTGTCCAAAGGCGGAGAGTTGGTGGATACCCCAGGCTTTCGGGACTTTGGGTTGGTGGACATCTCTGTGGAAGAACTGGCGGCACATTATCCCGGATTCGAGGAACATGATGACCTGAACTGCCGCTTCCATAACTGCCGTCACCGGTCAGAGCCGGGCTGCGTCGTGCTTGAGCGGCTAAAAGAAGGCCGGATCAGCGCAGAACGTTATAATACCTATCTTTCCCTGCTGGATGAGGTTGAGGCGGCGGAAATTGCACTCAAAACCAGGCTGTACAGATAAACGCTCCTGAAAACCTGTACAAAAAATAAGGCCCGAAAAAATATCAATTTCCGGGCCTGCCCCCCCAGCACACCTATTTTTCATTATATCGACAACTTATTAGCGAATGGCTGAATCATCATTCAGATAGGCAAATATGTATGACCGGTAGCTATTAATATATCGGCGTTTTTCAATCCCGGTTAATGCCCCGCTGAATCTGACGGCATCACCCGGTTTTAGGTTTGCCGCCCGGCCTGAATTGTTTGTTGGGACAGCCACCAGCACATGGTTGCCGCAATCAACTATTACGGTCTGTGCCGATGAAAGCGACCCCTGATTAATATCTTTGACTGTGCCTGATCCAGTAAAAAAATTCATGGCGTTTTTGGATGAATACTCTGAAACACGGTTGGTGGTGGAATTGACAAGATGCGCTGCGCTGCTGCAAAGATCAGCTGCGTTTGCCTGAACGGAAATCAACAGCGTTGCCACAATACCGCACATAAAACACTTCATATACCGTTAAACTCCTTTTATGAGATTCAATAAAATATTAGTTGTTTTTACACAATTTATTCACATTTTACCAATGATTTTTCCAAAAGAAATGCCCTGTATCTCGTCAATACAATGATTGAGGAGTTACAGGGCATAACACATTAGCTGCTACCCGGGCGAGACCAGTTACAACAATAACGATTAACTGTCACGCATAACGGAATACAGTCTATTGCCACTCTATTATCTGGCTGTTCATGTCAATATGATATCTGAAATCCCCCAGAAAATTCATGCCCAGCAAGCCATCTCCGAATCCAAGACTTGAGCTGTTTACCGGCATGATAGCCACTTCCGGGTTGTTTTTCAGCTTAGGGCCCACCGCAATATAGTCCACCCTGGTTTTATAAGCAGTTACAACGCTGCCGTCTGCCACCCTAGCATAGATCGGCTCAGCATTATGCGGCCTGATGCCAAGCCGGTTGGCCAGACTGCCTGAGATCATCGTCATGGTAGCGCCTGTATCAAGCACCATCCATGCATCTACAGTGTTGTTGCGGTAGTTCAGTCTTACCGGTACCCTGACCTGATTTTTCCTGACCCGGACAGCGGTCACTTTTTCCTCAATGGAATCAGACTTGCTGCTGCTAACCTGATTACGATAGCGGCGGGGTATCTTGCTCACGTCATCGACCATCACCACCGTGCCGGAACTGTCCGTATATTGGTAATAATCGGCAAAAACCAACGATACCGAAAACATGAGCAGCAAACCAACAATGGCCAGAGGTCTAAAGCAATTATTCATTATCATCTCCTGATTCCCGCATCACTTTACGGGCTTGTTGGCGTTTCATGTCTCGTTCATAGTCTTCAACAATGTCAGCCAGGGCGATACGCCGGCTTACACCGCCCAGGAGTTCGCTGATGGCGGTGGCCCTGAGCATTTCCCTGACCTCTGCATGGGCCTCGGCAACCCTGAAGTCAATTCCCTGTTTGTACAGGTCATCTTCCAACTGTGCTAACAGTCTGGCGCCGGATACGTCAATATAGGGAGAGGTAGAAAGGTCACAAACCACCAGTTTTACAGGCTGAATTTCTGCCTCCATCTCCTGCAGCAGTTTGGATCGGATAGTGCCAACATTAAAATAGAGCAGCGGTGCCTCTACACGAAACAGAAAAAGGCCGGAAAAACGTTCGTTTCTCATATGCCTTTTGGCGTCGCTGAAACGGCTGGTGCCCGGAATCCTGCCCAGTACCGACACATGGGGATTGGCAATCAGACGCAGCAAAAACAACAGCGACACAATCACCGATATAGCCACCCCTTTGAGAATGCCGAGAAAGAGCACACTGAGGAAAGCAGCCAACGCCACGTTAAACTCAGGCGGGCTGATAGTCTTGAGCGCCCTGAAATCGGATACTTTGATAAAACCTGAAACCGCCACAATGACTATGGCGGCAAGCACGGCTTCCGGTATGTCATCCAGCCATCCGGTCAGGAAGCAGACGGCTACCATCAGCACTATGGAGGCAAACAGCAGAGACAGTGATGTTTTGGCCCCAGCCCTTTCATTCACCGCAGATTGCGACAAGCCGCCTGCAACCGGATATCCATGGGCGAGAGCTGAAAGCAGATTGGCCGAGCCGAGCGCCAGCAGCTCCTGCTGCGGGTTGATGTTGTAGTTATGCTGGGCGGCTAGTGTACGTGCGGCAGCAATACTCTCCACGTAGGAAAGCAGGAAACAGGCAAAAGCCAGCTCCAGCAGTCCTTCAATGTATTGCGTGCTGATCAGGGGAAAACTCAGGCCGGGCAGTCCGGACGGCACTGTCCCGATCACCCCGACGTCCTGAGCAGAAAGGCCTGTCAGTGGTATGGCAATCGCAGACAGTATCAGCACAACAAGCGCCACCGGCCGGCCGGGCAGGAATTTTTCACCCAGGATCAGCAGCAACAGAGCTGCAAAGGAAATCATCATGACAGCAGGATTGGCGTCTGCAAGCCGGAATATCACATTATATATCCTGTCAAAGAAATGCTCCCCGCTTTGTGGAAGGCCAAACAGCCTGGGGATCTGTGTGGAGATGATGCTTAGTGCGGCACCGGCCTTGAATCCTAACAGAATGGTTTCTGAGATGAAGTTGACGAAGGTGCTCAGCCTGAATATCCAGGCCAGCAGATACATGATCGCTACCATGGCGGCCGTAAATGCGGCCATGGTAGCATACAGTGCGGCATTTCCATCGGCCATGGGCCCGATGACGCCTGCCACCATCAGGGAAATGGCCGCTGTAGGGCCAATGGCCAGATGCCTGGAACTGGCAAACACGATATAGGCCAGGCAACTGAATATGTAACAATAGATACCGATCTCTGGAGAAAGGCCGGCCAGACCGGCATAGGCCATGGCCACAGGAATGGCATAGGCCGCCAGGGTTATCCCGGCAATCATGTCTCTGAAAAGCCACGATTGACGGTATTGTGGCAGCCACGTCAACACAGGAAAAAGCAGCATATACCACGGGGGGATATTAGCAGGATAAACAGGCTTGGCTGTGTTGTTGTCTTTATTTTCCATGTATCCCCTGGATTGATGCCCGCATTAACGGAGGTTATACCTGATGATCAGATCTGTACGTTCCTGTTCACTAAGTGAGGCAAGATATGATTTCCACATCGGGCACCATCCGGCATGCCAGCGCCAAAACCGGCCGATCAGTGATTGGGGTTCTTTATCACATTTTTTTCTTAAATAACAGTTTCTGCAGTTATGCAACGACATCTGTCATCTCCTTCCACCTTTGTGACCACCGCCACCACTTCTGCCACCACCGGCATGCCCCCTGGTGTAGGATGAACTGCCGGATTTGTGATAACTTCGGCCGCCTGTTGAGTAAGACTGTCTGGCAGGACGTGTGGTTGTGTAGCTTCGGACCGAAGGCGCTGTTGTCGTCGTAATGCGATAGGCCGGCGGGCGCGGTGCATTGAATATCCGCACCTCGCTGCGGGCAACCCCGGTGGAAATAAATCTCTTTCTGTTGGGGGTAACGCCGATACCAGCAAAGGTTCTGCCGTTATATCTGCTGACCGGGTCAATCCTCCATACGCGGTTCATACGTACATCGTTGAAATGATTGGATACGAATACCGGACGGTGCCGGTAATAATATGGCCTGTGAAAATCATTCAGCATGTAGTAGCCGGAAAAACGCACACCATTCCACCAGAAGGGATAAGGTACCCAGCCATACAGGTACAGATATGCGGATGGCGGCGCATAATAGGTGATCACCGGAGGACCGGAGGTGGTGTAGTAGTTATTGATAACTGTGCCATCCGGGTATTGGGGTGCGGTGGCTGCAGCTGTATCAGTAGCTTCACTACCAGTATACGGTTTGACACTGAGCTCCGTATCTATGACCACCTGATCAAAAAGCTTCAGCGCCTTTTCTTCATCCATATCCAGCTTATCCGCTGCGACCGAAGCAGTGATGGACTTGCGCAATTCGCCCACTATGTCGGGAGTCATTGGATAATCAGCTATCCAGCCGTTTCTCGGGGTGATGCCATGTTCTCCCAGTACGCTTTCCGCGTAGGTTTCGTCCTCCGACTTGCCCAGACCGAGTGCGACCTGCAGCTTGACGGCAAAATCCCCTTCCCTGACCAGTTGCTGCGAAACCGGGGCCAGCCTGGATTGTTTTTCCGGTGGAGCTTCAGCGGCTGAAACGATGGAAAACGAGGCCGGTGAAATAACAGAAAGCAAAAACAGTAGGCCAAACAGATAAATTCTTTGCATATGAACCTACCTCCCGATTTCGCGATATGCTACATTATCATCGATTAAATATTCCATAATCAACAGAATTAATTTTGAGCAACTGAGCATAAAGGATACTTGGCATGTGCACACACAAACAAACAATAGCACAGCAATTGGAGTGGTGAGATTAATGTACAGATTTATCAACCTGTTTCTGGCGCTTTTCCTGCTGGACGGTACAGTTTCATTTTTTGACGATGTCCTGCATCTGCTTTCTCTGGGGTCTGTGCTGTCCGTTCCGCGCAACCTGGTTGCATCGCTGACAATACTGACGACAATCCCGGTCTACCTCTGCCTCGGCATTGACAGCCGCATCCCCAGGTTGCGCATCATCCCGCTGACAGCCTTTATATATCTGTCGTTCATCTGGGGTTGGCTGTTTCCAGAGTTCGCCGGCAGCAGATCCATCAGCCTGCTGATGTCTACAATTCAGATACTGCTGGCCATCATCACCTATTCGCCTCTGCACCCTGCGCATGAACGCCGCATATTCCTCAAACCGGACACTTTTACAGGTCCGGCATGGAGCTTGAAAAAGAATGCTCCGTTCTGGGCGGCCAACATCCTGATCATACCGACGATTATCATCAGCTGCCTGCTGGCAACTGCCAATGAATATGCCATCCATCTGACCTCGGGGTTTGTGCGGGTATCCCCCAAAGGTGTGTTTATGTCTGAGCGGGCATACGTGAAGGATGACAGGAAGATCAGGCTAATAGCCATGGTTCATGTGGGTGAACAGACCTATTACGATGACCTGTTCAAAAAGGAGTGGTCCAGCAGTTCCATCATTCTGGTCGAAGGTGTCAGCGATAAAAAGCTGCTACTGCAAAACCGGCTGAGTTATGGCAAGGCGGCTGCCATGCTTGGGCTGGTATCCCAGGAAAAAATGCGTTTTGCCGGACGTCCCGTTGAACTGAAGGATATCGGCAAAAGCCGGCAACAGAAAAACGTCAGCAACAGATTTGGGCCTGATATGCTCAGGGCCGATGTGGATGTGAGTGCCTTCAATCCCAAAACCATCGCGTTTCTGAATGCCGCCGGCAAATACATGAATGACGGCAACAGTAGCTTCCGTGAAGGCATGGCCGCTCTGAATGCCTGGTCAGAACAGCACATGACACCCCAGGACAATATGATTGTCATGGATGATATCATCCAGCTGCGAAACAAGGCTGTCATCGGATTTCTGGATAAGGTACTGCCCAGTTACAACACCATCATCATCCCCTGGGGTGCATTGCACATGCCGGAGGTTGAGCAGGCCATCCTCAAAAGAGGATTTGAGCTGCAAGACAGCAGCGAGCACCTCAGCCTGGATTTTTTTAAACTGATCAAATCCAGCTTGAAAGGCGTCTAAGACCCTATTTTACGTTATATACCTCAAACTCGTACAGCCAGCCATGCTCGGTGCCGCAGTTATCAAAACCGAAACGCACCTTTGAGGCAGCTGTTTCAGTAAAGTCAATAATCATAGGTGTTGACCACCCCTGCCACCACTGCTTGCCGGATGCGGCTGCATAAGGGGCCAGAGTCTTGCATGAGCTGCTGCTGAAAAGCTGCCGCCATTTACCCTCAGAAATGGCCTCAACATTACACTGTTCCGGCAAATGTTCCAGACCATGATGCCAGAGTACAACCCGGTTGAATTTCACCACCTTTCCAAAACTCACCGTAGCCTGTCGCCAGCCGCACGGCTGCCCCGCCCAGGATTTTGGCCCGCCTTTAAAGGCCAATCCTCGATTCCACACGCCGGGATAAGTGCGTTTACCATCCAGAATCTGCCAGGCATAACTGCCGCCGCCCCACCCCGGATCGGATTCAAAAGCTGAAGGTACTGCAGAGAAGTTGCTGTTTAGCGCCAGATTCCCAGGCTGTGATGTCATGGATGAAACCTGCAGATGCGTTTTGCGGGACATATCTGCTGTAGTGTCTCTGTCGAGCACCGGCTGTTCAGACGTCACCGCAGGTAGTGCAGGTATTTCTGAGGGTGGCTGATCAGCTGCTGACACCAGCACAAACTGGCCGTCCTCGTCCATTGCCGTTTTAAGTCTGCCCAGAGAAGGACGCTGTCCGCCAATTTCGCTGACCGGCTTCCAGACCGCGGAATGCAGTATGTTTTCAATATCAATCACCTGCCGTCTGTTTTCACGTAGTGCCTTGATCAGATAATATGCAAACAAACTATGGCCATCCCTGCCACCATCAGCAACCGGCTCCACACCGCCGGAACTGATAACCTGACGTGATTTGCGCAAAGCCAGTTCCTGCAGTCGCGCCTCATAACGGGCATCGTCGGCAGATAGCAGCGAAGGCCCACCGCGCAGCAGACTGCCGGAATAGCAGGAATCAGCAATCACAACAATGTTTTTGCCTTTGACCTGCTCTGAAGAAAGGATATTTTTGACAAGTGAATTGGGAAGCCAGCTGGAAGTATCCTTGGCCTGACCGTCCACCGGTATCCAATAGCCCTCGCCGGTCAGATCGTCCAGTTGCCCATGACCGGCAAAATAGACCAGCAGATTATCGTTCGGCCCCAGTGTTGATGATATATCGCGCAGATCTTTGTTGATGCGTGAAAGCGTAGCTGCTTCATTCAACCTCAGAATCACCCTGTCCTTTCTGAAGCCGTAATGCCTTGTCAGCACATTGCTCAGTTCTTTGGCGTCTTTGGCAGCCGTTCTCAGCTGAGGCCACTGGCTGTAATTGTTTATGCCGATGATCAGTGCCCAGTAGTTGCCCCACCTATTCTCTGCTGCTTTAGGCTGGACAGAAAGCCCTCGATATGGCTCTGCGGCCAGACAAAAAAATGCTGACTGACACACCAGAAACATCATCAGGCATAGAGACAGCCTGAAACGCTTCGCAGAAGCAAAAATGTCATGTGTAAACATATTTATTCAACCTCGGTCTGGTTTTTCTACAAGATTTTGATCAGACATGCTTATTTTAGTGATGAATGTTGTTAATCCAAGCATATCATGAATCTCTGTTTTATCCGCAATAAGCCTTTGACTAATAAAAAAGGGTCCAGACCGGAACGGCCTGAACCCTTTTTTATTAAAAACAATACTGACAACCCGTTTTAGAGCTTGAACTGGCTGACCACGCTCCTCAGTTCCTCGGACAGTTCCGATAACCTGATTGCGGCCTGTGAGGTTTCCTGGGCGCCACGAGAAGTATTGCTGACCACGTCGGTGATCTGATGCATATTGTTGCTGATCTCGCTGGTGGTGGCGGTCTGCTCTTCAGCAGCCGTTGCCACCTGGTTGATCTGCATGGTTACTTCATTGATCTGCGACAGGATGCTTTCCAGCGCACGACCGGAATCTGCCGCCTTCTGCCCGCCTTTTTCAACCTCATCCACCCCGGCTTCCATGGCAGCAACAGCACCTTTGGTCTCCCCCTGAATGGCGCGGATCATCTCGCTGATCTCTTTGGTGGCCCTGGTGGTACGTTCTGCCAAGGCACGCACCTCATCAGCTACCACCGCAAAACCGCGCCCCTGTTCTCCGGCGCGGGCAGCTTCAATAGCAGCATTCAAAGCCAGCAGATTAGTCTGGTCAGCAATATCCTGGATCGTACCGACGATATCTCCGATCTGTTCCGAACGGCTCCCCAGACTTTCCACTGTCTTGGCAGTTTCTCTGACCTTTTCGCTGATGCTGTTCATTACTGTAATAGTTTCGTCAACCACCCTCGCCCCGGATACGGCGGCATCACTGGCCTGGCGTGAACCTTCGGCAGCCATGCTACAGTTCTGGGCAATGTCTCCGGAAGTGGCGGACATTTCTTCTCCGGCGGTGGCCACAGTCGCTGCCTGGGCGGCCACCTCTTCGGCTCCGGTGGCCATTTGTTCCGCCGTCGAATGCAACTGTGAAGAGGCGGTTGCCAACTGGACCGTCGTCTGTGAAATCTGACCAATCAGACTATGTAGTTTACCTATAAACTGATTAAAGTATCTTGCTGTCTCTCCCAATTCGTCCTGTGACGATTCATCGAGACGTTTGGTCAGGTCACCTTCACCATGGGCAATGTCCTGGATCATGTTTTTCATCAGATTGAGCGGTCGTGTAATGCCAGAGGCCACCCAGATTGCTACCATAACTGAAACGCCCAGAACAATCACAGCAATAATCACACTGGTCCATTTAAGCTTGTTCAGATCCTCGTTAACCTCGTCAACCGGCACATTGATAGCAAGACTCCAGCTGGTGCCGGGAATCGGACGATACGCTATGAACTTGTCATCACCGTTGAACGAGTAACGTGCCAGTCCTGTCTCACCTTTTACCATCTTGGCCGTAGCCTCTTTGAGGCTGGCACTTACCTTTTCATCTTTAAGCAGGTTCACCTTCATGGCCATCTCCTGCTGTGGATGGAAAATAATCAGACCATCCTTCTGAATAACATACGCATAACCTGTCTTGCTCGCCTTGATTTCACTCACCAGCTTAATTACTGAATCAAGTTTTATTGTTGCAGCGAAGACACCATTGATGGCGCCGTTTTTGACAATCGGAGCAGCGGCAACAATTATGTTAACCTTGTCCGCCTTCGAGAGCACCGGATCACCAATCACTACTTTGCCGGTTACGGCCTGTTTGAAATAGTCACGTTCTGCCAGACTGGTCTTTTTGCCATCTGAATAAGTGGCTTCGCCCTTTGAATCAATCATGAGCTGACGCAGATAAACTGGGTTACGCTTCAACTCAGAAGACATATATGAAAGCGCTTTATCCATTTCCCAGCCGTTTACAGTGGGGGCATGCCCTATCAAAGTGACATAGTTTTTATGTTCATCCAGCCAGTTTGAAATCCTGTCGGCATTGTTTTCGGCAGAGCGCATCAGATTGCTCTCAATTCTTGCTGTCAGCATTTTGTTGGCATTCCAGTAGTTGGCAATCCCCAGCACTGATAAGGCCACAAAAACCAGCGCCACAATAGCCATAATCAGTTTTGCTTTGATACTGCTCGACATTTGCATAGCACCCCCATTGCATAAGCATATTTAATAAACGCATTCATATTACATTTTGAATTTTGATTGTCAACCAGTGAGACCGGCAGTATACCCGGTAGTAAGCTACCACGCAACAGGAACTGGCACTGTAGGTGCCCCGGCAGGTGGTTCCGGCGGCCGCAGCAGCTTTTCTTTGGCAAGCCGGGTATAGGGAACAAACTTTATTACTCTCTTCTTTGCAGGCTTATGCTGATCCCTTGACTCTTTAATATGATCCTCAATCTGAGACATTACTGCCGTCTCAACATCCTTATCCAGCGGCTGAACATCCCTGCCGTCTTTAAGTCGCTCCAGGCGCTTGAAAACCCTTTGGGCATACTCATCCCGCTTCATGGGCGTCTGACTGTTGTAGCAGCCAACAGCCTTCCAGTTATAACCGTATTTACTGATGCAGCTTGCCAGTATCCAGGCACCGGTCTTGGTGTTGTAACAGGCGTCCCCCAAATGTCGCCACCGTTCTTCCCCCAGCGTACTTTTCCAGATGGTATTGATCTGCATCAATCCCACATCGTAACTGCCGTTTTTGTTTCTGTTTACGGCATCTGGCCTCAAGTTTGATTCCTGTCTGGCAATTGAGCGCAGCACAACCGGGTTGATACCGTACAACTCACCCGCTTCCCTGAAACAAAACGCACAGGCTTCAGAGGCGACAGTCAATAGCTGAATAACAAATAATGCAATACAGATACGAGCCATATGATTTACTGTAATTTAATGTCTTTCTTTAATTCTGTGACAGTATTTTCCTGCTTTTTAATCACTTTCATGAGCGCATCAATGTCCTGCTTGTTTGCCAGCAACTTTTTTTCAATATCCGCCAGTTTAGTTTTGAGCATATTAACTTCAGTATTTTTATGAACTTCAGAAAGCTCGGCCTTGAGGGCGGACAGCTGTGAATTCAACTCCTTCTTTTCATCAGACAACTTGGAAAGTTGCCTGTTCTTCTCGTCAACATCATGTTTCAGGTTATTAATCAGCTCAAGATTGCTGTAGTTTTTGGCCTGCATAGACTCTATCTTCTGAGCCAGTTCCCTGGAAATATGCCGATACTCCTCCAGTTTGCTACTGGTTTTATGGATTTCCTTTTCATATTTTGCAACCCGCTCCTCCAACACCTGTTTCTTTACCCTGGTTTCTGCGGATTCATAGGTGATCTTGTCGACCGTGCGCCGTAGTTCGGCAACCTGCCTCCTCAAGCGGGCATATTTTTCAAAGCGAACATGACGGTCACAGAATGTCTGGAGCGGTATGGCCTTTACTCTTACTACACGCGACTGAGTGCAGCTACTTTTCTTGGAACTGGAACCGCCCTGAGCCCACCACTTGCTGCTGGCGCCGATCTGATGACCGCTATTGATCAGAAGGCTCGCTGAATATTTGGGAAACAACCCGGAAACGCCCGCTTCTGCTACGCGGATGGAACATCCCAGGTCAACAGACTCCACAACGGCATGCACACTGTTCTCCCCGGCACAGTATGACTCGATGGCATCCAGAGTTTCATCGTCCAGGGCTGTCGGGTCAATCTTGTAATCAAGGTTTCTGGTGATGATATACTCGGCACCGATCAGAACCGATCCTTTGACAAGCTGCAGATATGACGCATTTGCATCAAATACAGACCAGTCATGCTCCTGTTCCGGCAATTCCCCGGTTGGCATATCGCCATCATCAAACTGAGGTATCATCAGTTCACTGAAATGTACCGGGCACTGCGTAACGGACGGGGCGTCTGTCTTGTTGAAATTAAGGCAATATGCGCTGCCTGCCAGATAACGTGGATCCGGGGCGCTGGAAACCAGATAGAGATCCTTCATGGCGGGTTTGATAGGGATAATAGATGAAGAACAAGCAGCAAGATAAACCGATGTTAAAAGAATGGTTATTTTGACGCATACAAACACAAATCGACTCATCACGTTGCTCCATATGACTGAATCTGTTTTCCGGCGGCAATAATTGCTGTAACATATCGCTTGGCAATGCCGTGTCATCCTGTTTAGCACAATCACGATGCAGCAGCAACAGTGCGTTTGCGGATTCAAACTATTACATGATCTTATAATGACAAAAGGAGAAAATATGCCGCATGTAATTGTCAAACTCTGCCCTGGCAGATCAGAACAGCAGAAGTTCCAACTGGCTGAGGCAATCGCCAAGGACATTGTCAGCATCGCGAAATGTGATGAAACAGCGGTTTCAGTGGCAATTGAGGAGATTGAACCAGAAGCATGGACAGAGCAGGTCTATAATGCAGATATCAAGTCAGCCGGTGACAGACTGTATAAAAAGCCGGGGTATACCATGTAAGTTGTGATGGCATTTTCTGTTGCGGAGCTGGAGGACAGCCTAACAAGTGGCTCCGAGAAACTAAGTAATGGGCCTGGTCCTTTCGGAGAGGCCCATTACTATTTTGTTGCAATCCAAATGTTATTTAAGTCTGCCATATTATGCATCTCACGCAGTTTTGCATTTGCCGGGGACAGAAATTCAAATCGTGCGTTATGCCGGCTTAAAATGGCATAGCGCCAGTAGCAGTATACACAAACAAATATATGAAAATTATAGGCCAAGCATACTTGCAGTATTCAAGCTGAAAATCCACAAAGTTGGTTTCAGTTTCCTCACAAAGCATATAAAGAGGCGGAATAACCGGGCTGATAAGCCGGAAGGCCTGGCCAACCATAGATGCAACGGCTGACTGCTCCGGAGTTACGCCAAATTGCCCCATTACGCCTGCAACAACAGGTGCGATGCCAAAGTAGAATGCATCCTGAGGCAGAAAACAGATTGCTGGTGCGGATAATATTGCGTAAATCGGAGCCATATGGGCGCCAAGTGCTTCAGGAATGTTCGTTGCAATGGTTGTTGCCATTGCCTTAGCCATGCCGCTGCCTGACAATATGCCAGAGAAAGCTCCTGCACAGAATGTTGCCAGAGCAGGAGGAAGAATGTCTGAGGCCAGATCGTCAAGACGTGCCTTGCATTCTTCAACCGTGCGATAGTTTACTGACAGGGCAATGAATGAGCCAAGCATAAAGATAACCGCGCCATGGCCAAAATCTTTAAGCATCAGGAACAGCAAGAGAATTGTGAAAATGAGGTTGAAAGTAAACAGCTTTGGACGCTTCAATTCGGGGTCTTTGTCGGTAATGGCCCTGAGCATTTCTTCCATGTGTTCCGGACTAATTCCCCTGGCTGCTTGAGGAGAATAGTTGAGGCGTTTGCGTTCTTTCAATCCCAGATAGTATGCCATACCAATAGCGAAAACCTCGGCTACCAACATGCCTGGGAGAATCTTGGCAAACAGGACATTCAGCGGCACATGAAGCGCAGTTGCACAGGCGATTGAAGGGCCGCCCCAAGGGAGCTGGTTAAAGATGCCGATCGGGGTAACAATGATGACGGCGAGATAAATCAACCGCATATTCAATTGCTTCCAGAGATTGAGGAAGGCAGCCACAACAATCAATATTGTTGTAGTTGTGTCGCCATTAAGTGTTACAACGCTGGCAACGAAAACAGTAGAGAGCGTAACCTTCAGCGGGTCGCCTTTGGCTTTTTTGATAAAAAACTTTGCCATTGGATCAAACAGTCCCGCATTCAGCATAATCCCGAAATAGAGGACTGCAAACAGGATGAGGAGCGCCGGAGACACAACCCCCCATGATATTTTTCCAGTCACAGCATTCTGACTGAAAAACAGTCCATTTTTTACCCATGTAAATACATCTAAAGCGGTTTTACCATTTGCATATGCAGCAATGAACCCGAAAACCAAAGGCACAATTGTGAGCGCGGCATATACAGTTAATTTTTTCCTGGCCAGGCTCCAAATAAAAATCACAATCATGGCAAATCCAAGAAACGCCAATGTCAGTTGCATAAATTCTCCTCCCGGAGCAGCAGCTAATAATAGTGATCTGATGTTCAGGACTTCCCCCCGAGTGCTGAACTAATATTCAGGGGGAAGCCCAATCTGGTTACTCACTTTATGAATCGTACCTGTTTGTTGATCTCCTCAATTGCCGGACCTTTCCTGGCATTGAACGTAACCTTGTTCTTTTCAAACAGGTTATTGCCTTTGGTGTCTATTGATATGATCAACGGTCCGAAATTCTTTACACGTGATACCCACAAGGCTTCTGGCATACCGAGATCAAGCCATTCAACTTTTTCGATCTCCTCTACCTCGGTAGCGGCGAGAACAGCACAACCTCCCGGAAAAACTGCATGCAGTGCCTTGCCGGTTTTACACCCTTCTTCTGTTTTTGAGCCCATACCACCTTTACCAATGATTAGTTTGACACCGGTTTCCTCAATAAATTCTTTTTCGAACTTTTCCATTCTCATGCTGGTGGTAGGCCCGATTGAAATCATCTTCCAGCCTTCTCCGTCTTTCGCAACGATAGGGCCGGCATGGAAGATTGCAAGGCCATGAAGGTCAACAGGCAATTCCCTGCCCAGTTCAATAAGCCTGCGGTGACCAACATCTCGGCAAGTGATCAGGTAGCCATCCAGATAAACAATGTCACCGGCCTGAATATCTTCTATGTCTTCGTTCTTGATGGGTGTTGTAAGTATTTTTTTCACAGTATGGCCCCCTTGTGAGAAATAATTTCGTAAGACATGTCAGCATTGATTTTGATTGTCCCCCGCCTATGCGCCCAACAGCCAATTGATATGGCGACGCTGATAGTTGATGGGTGCCTTGCAGCCGACTCAATATGTACGCCCATTACAGATTTTTTCCCTGAGAGCCCTTGCGGGCCAAGGCCGATATCGTTGAGGCCTTTTTCAAGTATCCTTTCCATTTCGGCACCCTTCGGATTTGCATGGCGCGATCCGATGGGACGGAATAAAGCTTTTTTGGAGAGATTGGCAGCCACATCAATTGATCCGCCAATGCCAATGCCTACAAGCAGTGGCGGGCATGCGTTAAGCCCCATGCTGGTCAAGACATCAAAGACGTACTCAACTATGCCTTCGTAGCCAGCAGATGGCATGAGAGTTTTCCCCTGCCCAGGCAGGCTGCAGCCGCCTCCTGCCATATAAACTTCTATCTCAATATCCTTACTGTTTGGCACTATCTCAACATCAAGCCAGGGAATACGTTCGCCGGTATTATTGCCGGTATTGATTTCATCAAAAATCTGCACAGCATTGTGACGAAGAGGTGCCTGCTGAGTTGCCTGTAACACTGCATTTGTCAGTACAGTCCTTAACTCGCCCAGCAGCGGAAATTCCGAACCAGCCTTAACATAGTACTCAATTACGCCGGTGTCCTGACAGCAGGGACGGTCAAGTTCCGCAGCTTTTGCCTGGTTGTCGAACATGGAGTCATAGACGACCTTGGCTAAAGGCGTATCTTCCTGTTCGCGAAGTTCGCGAAGTTTCGCCAGAACGTCTTCAGGTAGATGCTTACCGGCGTATCCGGTAAACCTTGCGACGATGTCTGTCATCGTTTTTACGGCTTGTTCTTTGTTCATGCTCTTCTCCTTTGCGATGGATTTTGAGACAAGCTGCTACCAGGTTTGTAAGTATTTCTTTTGCTACTAATAAAACAGATATCAGTTCCTAATTTAAAAATAATCATGTAATTTCGCTGTACCCAAAACACGAATCGTGAACAATAAAACGGCTTTTCAGAATTTGAAATCACAGAAAAGGAATGAACCATGAAACTATTGCCAAACTTGGAGGATTTACGGCTATTTTGTGCAGTTGCCCGCAATGGCAGCTTTATTGCAACTGCTACGGAGAAAGGGATGTCCCCTGCATTTGTAAGTAAAAGGATTGCTATTCTTGAGGATCAAATTAATGTGCGTTTACTTCATCGCACGACTCGCAAGGTAAGTCTTACTAATGACGGAGAGGAGGTGCATCGATGGTCGCTGAGGATTCTTGAGGATGCAGGACAGATGATTGAAACTGTAACCTCCGCAAAAACAACACCTCAAGGACTTCTTCGAATAAGTTCCAGCGTTGGATTTGGACGGGAGCACGTGGCGCCGGTACTTTCAGAGCTGGCAATTCAATACCCCAAGCTTCAGATACAGCTTGAGCTGTTTTCCAGGCCTGTTGATGTGATCGGTGAGGGTTTTGACCTTGATATTAATTTTGGTGTGGTGCCTGACTCCAGGCTTCTTGTCAAACCTATTGCTGCAAATTCACGTATACTTTGTGCATCCCCTTCATATCTGGAAAAGAATGGCATTCCATTAACTCTTGAAGATCTAACCAGACATAAATGCATAGTAGTAAGAGAGAGATATGAATGTTTCAGCGTTTGGAGGCTAGAAGGAACCAATGGCATTGAAAGCGTCAGGGTATCGGGCCACCTATCATGCAGCGATGGCAGTGTAGCCCATCAATGGGCTATTGATGGGCACGGAATAATTCTGCGTTCGATCTGGGATGTAGGAACGAGTATAAACAAGGGATTACTGGTACGTGTTCTGCCTGAATACAGCCAGAAGGCGGATATCTCGGCGGTATATCCAGTTAGGCTGGCAGAATCGGCTAAGGTCAGGTTATGTGTTCAGTTTCTAAAAGAACGCTTGAGTATATGATGATTTATACTGATGAATTTATGCTGATATCCCCTATCCTGCCTCCCTGGGAATGCTTCAGCAAAACAAAAAGGGCTTAGCAATTTTAGCTAAGCCCTTGATTTTAATGGAGCGGGAAACGGGATTCAAAGAGAGTCTAATAATTTCAGTAACTTACATCAGGTTATTGCAGTACAATAATTTCAATTAGTTACTTTACCCTTCGTTGTGTCCAAAGTCCAAACAAGTACAACAAACGGCATGGTGATTCAAACAATATAGGGACAGTTTAGTAACATGCTCATCCACTTATGACTTCACATAAAATTCATCGCCAACTATAGAGTGAAAGCAGTAACCATGCTTTACCAATAACTGAGGAATGCGATAATCACAGTAATTGTTTTCGACACCGATAACCTTGATATTAATTTGCTCAAAGTCTATTGACTCCAATATGGTTAGTTCAGCGCCCTCAGTGTCGATATTAAGATAATCAATTGATTTAATATCATATTGCTTCATAAGATCATTGAACTTATAGCAATCAACGTCAATCTCTTCAATAGCACCGCCAAATTCTTTCAGTTCTACATTAATCCGTGCATTATGCAGTGCATGATATTCATCTTTAATCCCACTTAACATTTCAGGATAACCAGAAATTCTTTGAAAAGTAATTTTCCCGTTTTTGGGGCCTACACAACCTTCTACAACAATGCATTTTCTATTTGTTCTAAGTTGTTGGTTGATTTCAGGTATTGGCTCTACAGCTAAACCATTCCACCCAAGCTGTTTTTCAAGATAACATGTATTGCTAATACTAATTCCGTCATTGGCACCAATATCAACAAAAATCCCTTGCTGTTTTCCTGGCAGCAGTGTTTCAGCAATCCATTTATCCTGACCAAACTGACTTATATAGCCATCAGTAATTAACTTGTCACTGGGAAAACAACAACGCAGAACTTTTCGCGCAAACCATCTATATCTTAATGCTTCAAAGATACTGTAAATACGTTGCAAGGCCATATAACTCCTGTGAAATCTAATTATTACTCTGCAATCCAACGCAATGTTCAAAGCAAGGATCTACGCCATAAATGCGCGCAACCACTATATGCGCTGACACTACATTAAGTTTCCTATATCACGGCACGTTATCCGGCCCACATAATTAAGGTATATGCCAAATGAAGATTTGGATTCAAGCTTATTGCATTCCCTTGAACTTGCAAGTGGCCCCGCGATTGGCCACATAACAAACAAAATGGCACGCCATCCTGCAACATGCAGTAGGCATTAATACCGCAAATTCCAGCAAATGCAACAGGTACAACAGCCGGTATTTTCGATTCAAACCGCATAAAAAAATAAAGCCCCGGATTCCATTTTAACTTTCTTAGTGAAAGTTTTGGTAAAAGCCGGGGCAAAAAGAAAGGGAATCACGAATGATTCCCTTGAGTTTTTAATGGAGCGGGAAACGGGATTCGAACCCGCGACCTTCAGCTTGGGAAGCTGACACTCTACCACTGAGTTATTCCCGCGATGGAGTTGTATATTTGCCAAGAGACGGCTGATTTGTCAACCGTATTTTGTCTGCGGCACCAACAATTCTGCACTATTCTACGTGGCTGACAAAAAATTCCTTTACCTTGTCAATACTTGCATCCATAACTTCGCAGCGCGTGGGCAGACCTTCCAGGGCCGCAATGGAGTTTGGCAGCAGCGCCGGCTTACCAATGGCCTTTTCAACAGCTTCTCCGAATTTTGCCGGGTGGGCGGTTGCAAGGCAGACACGGATAGCATCCTCGGGCAGCAGGTCCAGCGCCCCCTTAACACCTACAGCGGTATGTGGGTCCAACGTATAACCGGTTTTGTCATAAAATGAGGTAATCGTCTTCAGGGTTTCTGATTGATTTACAGATGCCGAACAGAAAACCTCACGCACCTGTTCCATTTCCTGGGCAGTAAAGGCAATACGTCCCTTTTCCCTGAGTTCGGCAAAGGCATTTCTCACCCTGGCCGGTTCCTGATTGAACAGGTAATAAAGGAAACGCTCAAAATTGGAGGCAAGCTGTATATCCATGGAGGGCGAAACCGTTGCCACCACGTCTGCCAGAGAATAATCGGCATTGTTGATGAAGCGTGTCAGTATGTTGTTTTCATTGGTAGCCAACAGCAGCTTGTCGATCGGCAGACCCATGCGTTTGGCCACATATCCGGCAAAGATGTCGCCAAAATTTCCGGTGGGCACAGAAAACGATACTTTCTCCCCTGCCCTTTTAGTTACACGCAGCCACGCATAGAAATAGTAGACAACCTGGGCCAGTACGCGCGCCCAGTTTATTGAATTTACTGCACCCAACGAATATTTTTCCTTGAATTCCAGATCACCGAAGAGCGTTTTTACCATCCCCTGACAATCGTCGAATGTGCCGCGAATGGCAATATTATGCACATTGGCATCGGTTACTGTTGTCATCTGAAGAGCCTGCACAGGAGATGTCTTGCCATGAGGATGCAGGATAAAGATGTTGATGCCGTGCTTGCCGCGCACCCCATGAATGGCAGCGCTGCCGGTGTCGCCTGATGTGGCCCCGATAATATTCAGTTTTTCGCCACGCTCTTCCAGAATGTATTCAAACAAGTTGCCCAAGAGTTGCAGGGCCACATCCTTGAAGGCCAGTGTAACTCCATGAAACAGTTCCAGAATGTAGACTCCGTCCTGTTTGACTACCGGGGTAACCTCGGGATGTGTAAATGTGGAGTAAGAACGATCAATCAAAGTTTTAAGATCGGCCGCCGGAATATCATCAACATAAGGTGAAATAACCCGGAATGCCAACTCCGGATAGGGCAGCGATCGCCATTCCTCCAGCTGTACAGACGAAACCTGCGGGTACTGTTCGGGCAGCAACAAACCGCCGTCAGTAGCCAGCCCCATCATTACTGCATCTTTAAATGCAAGCGGCTGAATACCACCGCGAGTACTGATATATCGCATTATTCAAATTCCTTTAAAATTATTTGCATTTCTGTTTGAGCAATCTCAGGCCATTAAGAAGCAGATTGCAACATTATCAAAAAAATGATGTTTAGGGAAGCATCTCACTTGCCGGATGCCGTGGGAAACACCCCTTCGCGCAACTCACCGGGCGCAAAGAAAAAGAAAATCCTGAACATGCAGTATTTGTAAAATTCCCTGAAGAGCAAGTTGAAGCTGCCGCTGTGGTTCCACCAGGTCTCTTTAAGATTGGTGCTGTCGACTGGATATGGATAGATTGCTACATCCTTCGGCAGTGCATTTCTTATTAGGATGGAAGCTCTCTTCATGTGATATCTGGACGTAATCAGAATAATCGAGCGGACATCCCTGTCCATGATCACCTCGCGCCCATATATGGCATTTTCCAAGGTATTGCGGGAAGCTTTTTCTAGGACAATCATATCTGCAGAAGGGTCGCCGGGCTTTTTCTGATAAAGGTCCCCCTTTCTGACAGAGGGATCTACGCCGATAAACAGCAGCCATTTTCCTTTATTCTCCCGGAACAGGCGTACCCCCTCATCCACCCTCCCCTTACCTCCGGCAAGCACCACGATGGCATCAGCCTTCACGTCTTTTGCCTGATATGAAAACGTCTTGTAGGTAAAGTCTATAAACAGCACGGCAATAACTACCAGCAGTATAACCAGCATGGTTATGAATGCCTTGATTATGTTCATTTGCTCTCCAAAAGTTTTTCTTGCAACAGAAAACGCAATCTGTTATAAAATTTTTTTACAGTAATTTACGGAGGAAAACGATATGTCGAGAGTTTGTGCAATTTGCGGAAAAGGCCCCAGCTTCGGAAATAACGTCAGCCACGCCAACAACAAGACACGCACTGTATGGAGGCCGAACCTCCAGAAGGTAAAGGCTGTCAAAAATGGTTCCATCAAGACCATCAAGGTTTGCACACGCTGCATTCGCTCCGGATTTGTAACCAAGGCCCTCTAAGCCCCCCATTATTACACCCGCAATAATCAGCCGTGGCAGTTATCTGTCACGGCTTTTTGCGTTTGACCTGACAACTTCAAAACTTATAAGGCAGCAACCACTTCGATCTCAATCAGTGCCCCCTTGGGTAGAGACCTGACCGCCACCGTGGAACGCGCTGGTTTATGGTCACCGAAGTACCGACCATAAACCTCATTCACCGCTGCAAAATTATCCATATCGGTCAGAAAGATAGTGGTCTTAGCCACATCCTCAAGCGTTGCTTGGGCAGCTTCCAGCAGGCCGGCGATATTCTCAAGTACCTGCACGGTCTGAGTGACAATATCATCCGACACCATTTCACCGGTAGCAGGGTCAATGGCTATCTGACCGGAGCAGAACAACAGCCTGCCGGCAAGAATTGCCTGAGAATAGGGTCCGATAGCAGCGGGGGCTTTCTTGCTAGAAATCACATCTAAGTTCATTGTTTAATCCTCTCTACTTTAATCACACCCTTAACTTTCATCAGGGCATTGATAACCTTCTGCAGATGAGTCAGATCAACCACATTCACCTCGAACAGGTTCTCCCCGCGCTTGTCCACAGTGGTCTGGATAATTGCACTGGAGATATTGGCCTCGCAGTTTGTAATCGCCAACGTCGTATTGGCCAGCACCCCCTTGACATCGTGACAGAGCACACGAATCTTGACAGGTAGCGTTGAGGTTTTGGATTTGTTCCAGGTTACGTCTATTCGGCGCTGCGGGTCAGCATCCAGTACAAACGGGCAATCACTGGTATGCACGGTTACCCCCCTGCCGCGTGTGATAAACCCGACAATCTCGTCACCAGGCACCGGATTGCAGCATTTGCCAAACCTGACCAGCACATTGTCAATTCCGCCTATTTCCACAGCGCTGGAAGACTTGCCCTTGATCTTGTCAATTACGGCAGTAAGCTTGGACTCCTTGCGCTGCGCCCTTTCATGGATTTTTTCTTCCGGCACCAGCTTGCCAATGATCTGACCGGCCGATATCTTGCCGTAGCCGACCACGGCCAGCAGGTCATCGTCTCCGGCAAAACCAAATTCAGCGGCCACCTTCTTGAATTCACCGGTTTTCTGCAGTTTGGCCAGATTAAGAGAGTACTTACGGAATTCTTTTTCACAAATATCCTTGCCCAGCGTGATGCTGCGCTTACGCTCCTCGGTCTTGATCCAGGCGCGGATCTTGTTGCGCGCACGCGAACTCTTGACCACCTTCAGCCAATCCTTGCTGGGTGTGTGGTGCGGCGAGGTGATGACCTCGATGATATCGCCGTTTTTCAACTCATGCTTCAGAGGCACCAGTTTGCCGTTCACCTTGGCGCCGACACAGCGATGCCCGACATCGGTATGCACTGAATAGGCAAAGTCAATGGGGGTTGAGCCTTTAGGAAAAGATTTCACATCACCTTTAGGCGTAAAGACGTAGACCTCTTCCGGAAATAGTTCAACCTTGACCGAATCCATGAACTCTTTGGAATCCTGCAATTCCTGCTGCCACTCCAACAGCTGTCTGAGCCAGGCAAAGCGCTTGACCTCTTTTTCGTCATATCCTTTGCCCTCTTTATACTTCCAGTGGGCGGCAATCCCGGCATCAGCCACCTTATGCATCTCATGGGTGCGGATCTGCACCTCCATCCGATCGCCATGCGGGCCGATAACAGTGGTATGCAGCGACTGGTACATATTGCCTTTGGGCATGGCAATATAATCCTTGAAACGGCCGGGGATCGGCTTCCAAGCAGAATGAATCACCCCCAGCACCTCATAGCATTCACGCACAGAGTCTACCAGGATGCGCAGGGCAATCAGGTCGTAGATTTCTTCAAACTCAACATTCCTCTTTTCCATCTTTCTGTAAATGGAATATAGATGCTTACTCCTGCCGGTTACCTCGCCCTGAATGCCATGCTGCTCCAGCTTATCAATGATAATGCTCTTGGCTTCATGTACAAAAGCCTCACGCTCCTGTTTTTTACTGGAAATCTTGCGGGCCAGATCAAAATATGTATCCGGATCGAGATACCTGAAGGCAAGATCCTCAAGTTCCACCTTGACCCACGATATACCCAGCCTGTTGGCCAGAGGCGCATAAATATCCATGGTTTCCCTGGCAATGGCGCGCTGTTTGATTTCAGGCTGAAACTCCAGGGTGCGCATATTATGCAAGCGGTCGGCCAATTTGACCAGAATCACCCGGATATCAATGGCCATAGCCAGTAGCATCTTACGGAAATTCTCCGCCTGGCTTTCTTCTTTGGTCTTGAAGTGGATTTTACTAATCTTCGTAACACCATCAACCAGAGTGGCTACCTCTTCACCGAACATTTCAACCAGTTCTTCATTGGTGGTCAACGTATCTTCGATGGTGTCATGCAAAAAACCAGTAATGATGCTGGGTACATCCAGGCGCAAGTCTGCCAGCACCCCGGCCACTTCCATGGGATGGATAATATACGGTTCACCGGACAGGCGGGTCTGTCCCAGATGCACCTTGGCGCAGTAGACATAAGCCTTGCGGATAAGGTTCAGGTCCGCTGTCGGATTGTAAGCGGCTACCTTGTCTAGGATATCATTGAGCCTGATCATTTAATATGCCTGCTGGGTGTAGATAATGGTGAAACAGCGGGGGAGTTCATGATAGGGGAACACGGCAGGACCGCATCCCCCTCTTTGTTTGCATGACAGCATCTACTGTTGATTGGCGCGTTGTTTCCTGATCAGCTCATAGCTGACCTTGCCGGCAGCAATTTCACGCAGGGCTGTAACAACCTGCCGGTTGTTTTTGGTTTCAAGCAGTGGCTTGTTCCCCTTAAAAAGCTGCTTGACCCTTTTGGAGGCCAGCATGACCAGCAAAAAACGATTTTCAACCTTGTCCAGGCAATCTTCAACTGTTACCCTTGCCATAAATACTCCTTTTACTGACTGATAAATAGAAAGGTTCTAATACCTTATTTTACCTCAAATATCAAATGATTTTGCCACCTGTGCCAGCATGCGAAAAGTTCTCCTGCTGTGGGCGATGACAATAGCTGACAATTCCTCCGCCGCCTTTTCCAGGGTATCATTGATAATGATATAATCATACCACCTGGCTTCCCGTATTTCATCAGCCGCCCGAATAATACGCTTCTCGATTACTTCCGGGGCATCCGAGCTGCGGTTTTCCAGGCGCCTTCTCAATTCCTCCATGCTGGGCGGCAGGATAAACACATAACACCCACCCTCAAAAGACTCCTTCAGCTTCATGGCCCCCTGGCAGTCGATATCCAACAGCAGGTCGATACCATTGGCACGGGCGTCATTGAGGGTTTTCAGTGCGGTACCATACAGGTTGCCATGCACTTCGGCCCATTCGGCAAAGGCGTCTTCGTCAATCATGCACTGGAACTCGTCCCTGCTTACAAAAAAATAATCCTGCCCATGCACCTCACCTGGTCTGGGCTGGCGGGTGGTGAAACTGATCGACTCGCTCATGCCAGGAAAGCGTTTCAGCAGATAATTGCACAGTGTGGTTTTGCCCGCGCCGGAAGGCGCAGAGATGATCAGGATCAGTCCTTCACGTTTCATTGTAATGCCCCGTTAATATTTTGAAGATAGAGCCGCTTTAAAAAAGCATTATATTTACAAACACTTCAGACTATTCGATATTTTGCACCTGCTCCCGCATTTTTTCCATTTCCGCCTTGATCGCCACCACTAGTGAGGTGATCTCCGCATCGCTGGATTTTGAGCCAATGGTATTGGTTTCGCGATTCATCTCCTGCATCAGGAAATCCAGTTTGCGGCCAATCGGCTCTTTCAGTCTCAGGGTATCATCAAACTGCTTGAAATGGCTCTGCAGTCTTACCAATTCCTCCGTGACATCGCATCTGTCAGCCATCAGGGCCACTTCCTGCATCATCCTGACTGCATCGATCTCGGCGCCGCCCAGCAACTGATCAAGACGGGATTTAAGCTTTGCCTGATATTCCAAGGCAACCGCCGGCATCTTTTCGCGGATCTGTTCAACCCATGCGGCGATCTGAAGGCGCCGGGCCGCCAGGTCGGCTTTCAGGGCCTCCCCTTCCTTGAGCCGCATGGCGTCGATGGCTGATACGGCCTTTTGCGCCGCCTCTGTCAACAAAGGCTGCAGCTCGCTTTCATCAGTATCCCTGTCGGATTCCCTGACAACCCCCTTCTGGGCAACCACAAGTGACAGCGGTATCTCGTCATGCTTACCCAGTTGCGCGGCCAGTTCGCTGAAAAGCCGGAAGTATCCCTTTGCCAGCGGCATGTCCAGCTGTGGCAGGGTATCCTCTCCTCCAGCCTCCTCCCATTGCACGTAGACGTCAATCTTTCCGCGCTTCAGTGATGCGCCGATCTGCTTTTTCAGATCATTTTCCAACACCAGAAAACCCCGCGGCATCCTGATGGATATCTCTCCGTAACGGTGGTTGACAGACCTGATTTCCACCGAAAAACACCCTTTTTCAGAGCATGCCTCACCTTTGCCGTAGCCGGTCATGCTTCTTGCCATATTTCACTCCTCAATTGAAGATTTGTTTGTCAGACTATTTGCTGTATATTGATGCCGTCATGACTGAAACCTTTACCGTCATTAGCAGCAGTTCGCTGACCAGACTGGCCGAAAAACTGGCCTGCAGGATTGCCTCCGAAAACGATTCGCCCCTCGCGCAGCAGACCGTAGTTGTCCAGAGCAGCGGCATGGGCCGCTGGATCAGCATGGAACTTGCATCCCGAAACGGCGTCAGCGCCGGCATGCAGTTTCTCTACCCTAACACATTTTCTGAAAAAATCGTTAGTGAACTGCTCAGCATCCATCAGCCGGACTCACCCTACTCCATCGAAAACATGACCTGGAAGCTGATGGGGCTGTTGCCCGGTATGTGCAGCGAACCGGGTTTCGAGAGCATTAGAAGCTATTGCACCTCCGGGCATGACGGCCGCGGCATGTTTCAGCTTGCCGCCAGAATCGCCGATGTATTTGATCAGTATACCTTCTACAGACCGGAATTGATCCTGAACTGGGATGCGGGCCAGGACGACTGCTGGCAGGCCCGGCTCTGGAGAGGCCTGGCCAGAGATTTCGGGCCGCTGCACCGTTTAAGCCTGCTGCAGCAACTACGACAGCAGATCAGCACGGACACAGGCCTGAAGAACCGCCTGCCCGCATACATCAGGTTTTTCGGCATTTCATACCTGCCACCCTATCATCTGCAGCTCTTGTCTCTGCTTTCCCGCCTTACCAGCATCGAGCTGTATATGCTGAACCCGTGCGGAGAATACTGGGGCGATCTGATCTCGCCCAAAAGACTGGCCGCCATCAGGGCCAGCCTTGCCGAAACAGATGATGCCCTGGAATACTATGAATCAGGCAATCCGCTGCTATCCTCCCTCGGCATCATGGGCCAGGAGTTTTTTAACATGCTTGTGGATCATGGCGCAACCTTTGATGATCTTGATGGCGATTACACACTGCCTACCCATGCCACCCTGCTGCAGCATATACAACACGACATTCTCACCCTGAATAACCGTGGCAATCTATCGGAAAAAGGCGCCATAACGATGGATGACCGCTCCATAGAGCTGCTCGCCTGCCACAGCCCCTTCAGGGAGATGGAGGTGCTGTATGACTATCTGCTGGACATGTTCGAGCATACGCCGGAACTGGAACCACGCCACATTGTGGTAATGACGCCAGACATCGAGGCGTATGCACCCTACATATCGGCAGTTTTTGGAACCCGCCACGCCGACCGTCCGGTAATCCCTTTCACGATTGCCGATCGCAGCCAGAAAAACGAGAACCCGGACATCATAGCCTTCCTGAACTTCCTGGAGCTGCCAAGCGGGCGATTCGGCATTGCCACTGTGCTTGACCTGCTACGCAGCCCGGCCGTCATGAACCGTTTTTCCATCAGCAGGGATGAGCTTGATCTGATGGAGCAATGGCTGATATCGGCCAATGTTCGCTGGGGTATCGATGCTGAACACCGCGAAAAACTTGGATTCACCGCCTATGATGAAAATAGCTGGAAGAACGCACTGGACAGGATGATGTTGGGTTACGCGATGGATCAGACAACAGGAGAGCTGTTCCATGATATGCAGCCGCTTGAAAATGTGGAAGGACGACAGGCGCTGGCGCTGGGCAAACTCCATGATTTTTTCAGCCGAACCACCTCGGCCCTTGCGGCACTTGCCTCACCACAATCACTGTCAGCCTGGGCCGACACCATTTCAAATGTTGTCGCCCATCTGCTTGCCGCATCAGACAGTTTCCAGAACAATCTCAAACCAGTCCATGAGGCCCTGCAAAAACTGAAAGAAATTCAAGCTACAACCAGTTTTGACGCCCGGATAGGACTGGAGGTGGTCAAAGACTGGCTTAACAGGGCCGTTGACATCCCCGGTTCGGCCTATGGTTTTCTGAGCGGCAAGGTTACATTCTGCGCCATGCTGCCCATGCGTAGCATCCCTTTCCGGGTCATCTGTTTGAGCGGCATGAATGATGGCAGCTTTCCCCGCACAAACAGGCAGCCCGGTTTCAGCCTGATGTCCGGCAAAAGAAAACGTGGAGACAAATCACTGCGCGACGAAGACCGCTACCTGTTTCTTGAGGCGCTGATGTCGGCATCAGAGCGTCTGCTGATCACATACACCGGCCTGGATAACCGTGACAACAGTGATATACCGCCATCCGTGGTTGTAGATGAACTGCTGGATTATATAAACGCAGGTTTCCGCAAACAGGATGCAGTGCCTGACGTGGTCATCCGGCACCGGCTGCAGCCTTTCAGCTCTTCCTATTTCATCGGCAGTCCTGACAACCGACTGTTCAGCTATTCTGCCGCAAATTTCCAGGCGTTGTTACAAAAACAGCAACTTGGATCTGCAGACACAGCCTTCTGCAACAAACCGCTCCCGCCTCCGGAAAACATGACCGGCGAACTGTCACTGCACAGTCTGAAGGCCTTTTTCCGCAATCCAGCTGCCATGTTCCTGCAGCAGCGCTTTGGCGTGCGCCCGGCCGGAGTTTCGGCAGAGATTGAAGAGAATGAATCCTTTGCTCTGGATTATCTGAATGGCTACAAGTTGAAACAGGAACTGGTGGAGCACCTGCTCAACGGAGATAACTGCAATGAGGTTTATTTGGCAAAACGTGCTTCATCTGAACTGCCGCCACTGTTCTCCGGTCGTATTGCATTTGAAAAGGCACTGCAGGCATCAAAAACATTTGTCGATCAGGTCAGCAGATACAAAGCCGAAAAAATAGAGCCGCTGCAATTTTCGCTGCATATCGCCGGCATCACCCTGAATGGAAGACTGGAGAGCATTTATGAGTCAGGCCTGCTGCACTACCGCTGTGCCACTATGAAAGGCAGGGATCTGCTGGGCATCTGGCTGGAACAGCTCGTGTACCAGTGTCTGGACCAGTCAAGACCGTTCAGTGGCAGCATCCTGGTCTGCCGCGACAGGACCATCCGTATCGCCAGGGCCGCACAGCCTGAAGCCATATTGGAGAGGCTACTGCATGTCTACCAGCAGGGGCTGCTGCGGCCACTGCCTTTTTTTCCGGAAAGCGCCTGGAAATATAAACTGAAAGATATGAATGAAGCACAAAAATGCTGGGAGGGCGGAGGGTATGCCAGCGGCCCGGCAGAATCTGCTGATCCGGCATTCAGACTCTGCTTCGGTCGCCAGGCAGCTCTTGATGAGGAGTTCAGGCAGCTGGCTGATGAGGTTTACGGCGAACTGGCAGCGCTGACAGAGAAACTTTGAACAGTTTATCTGAGCCGCAGTCGTGCCAGGATCAGTCCGGCATACTTGTTCAGCGGGTTATCCCTTTTCAGCTTTTTGAATACCAGGGGCTTTCTGGTGCCAAGCTGATTAAGCAAAGCAGCTATCTCCGGGCAGCCTCCGGCCAGCACCCCCGACTCAAGCACGGCAATGGCCTGCGAAGGTGACTTGGCCACCAGATGTATCCTGGCCAGGTAATAATAATGCATCGGATTGTGTGGATCCGCCTCCAGGGCCATCCGGCAGAGTTCATAAGCCCTTTTTACATGGCCGCGTTCCTTGGCAATACAGAAGGCATACAGCGGGTACCAGGCGGAATTATCGGATATTTTCAGCGCAGCCTCAAGCTGTGCAAGGGCAGAGAGGGTCTGCCCCGTTTCAGCATCCCGACAGGCTTTCCGGTATATCATTGCAGTTTTGTCACCGTCATACATGCCAATCACACCTCGCTTGAACAGAATCGGCAGGACAGGAGGGCTTTATTCTGGCATACAACCCAAATAAATACACTCATTCTTTTTTCAGGAAGCCTCTTTGATCGACAGCGAGATTCTCTTGCGCTGAGCATCACAGGACAGCACCCTTACATTGACCAGCTGCCCCGCATGCACCACCGAGGACGGTTCCTTGACGTATCGCTTGGATAAGTGACTGATATGCACCAGACCGTCCTGATGCACACCGATATCCACAAAAGCGCCGAAGGCTGTAACGTTTGTAACCACGCCCTGCAGGATCATGCCTGGCTGTAGATCCTTCAACTCTCTGACATCGTCCCTGAACGCCGCCAGGGTAAAAGCCTCACGCGGGTCGCGACCCGGTTTTTTCAGCTCCGCAATAATGTCGTTCAGTGTCGGCAACCCCACTTCATCGGTCACATAACGTTCTGGACTGATAAGCTCTACAACAATTGCATCGCTTGTTAGCTGTTCAAGGGTGATGCCGCTGTCTGCAGCCATCCGCTCCACCAGGCCATACCTTTCCGGATGTACTGATGTATTGTCCAGGGGGTTGTCTCCACCCCTGATGCGCAGAAACCCGGCAGACTGTTCAAAGGCCCTGGCACCAAAGCGGGGCACCTGCATCAATGCCCCCCTGGAGGCAAAGGGACCGTTTTCATCCCTGTGTTTGACGACCGTCTTTGCCAGACTCTGCCCTATCCCGGATACATAAGACAGCAGCGCCCACGATGCGGTGTTCAGATCAACCCCCACCTGATTGACGCATGACTCGACAACCGCATCCAGACTTCTCTGCAGCATGGACTGATTCACATCATGTTGATACTGGCCGACTCCGATACTTTTGGGGTCAATCTTGACCAGTTCCCCCAAGGGATCCTGCAGCCTGCGGGCTATGGATATGGCGCCTCGCACGGTCAGATCAAGCTCCGGGAACTCCTCCCTGGCAATCTCTGACGCAGAATAGACACTGGCACCAGCCTCACTGACCATCACCACCGGAATTGACAATCCCTCCATGGACAGGGTTTCTTTGGCAAAACTCTCCATTTCGCGGCCTGCCGTACCATTGCCCACAGCAATCATCTCGATATCGTGCTGTGTCACCATCCGGATAAATTCCCGGCGGGCCTTCGGCAGCTGGGTTTCACCGGTATGGGGGTAGATAGTGACATGCTCCAGGAAACGTCCGGTGGCATCCACAACCGCCAGCTTGGACCCGGTCCTCAAACCGGGATCAATACCCAGCGTACGTCGGCCACCGGCCGGCGGAGCCATCAACAGATTGCGCAGATTGCCTGCAAAGACGGCGATGGCGTCATGGTCGGCCCGTTCCTTTGATTCCAGACGCAGTTCAACCTCAATGGAAGGTGCAATCAGCCGTTTATATGCATCTGCTGCAACCTGTTCCAGCAGGCCGGAAAAGATGCTTGCCCCCTTAATCAGCCTGGCCTTCAGACCGGCCACAATCTGCTCTACCGGCGCCGCCAGGGCAAGGTACAGCACGCCATCTTTTTCCCCCCTGCGCATGGCCAGCATGCGGTGGGAGGGAATCTTTTTCAGCTGTTCCTGAAAGTCGTAATACATTTCGTACTTGCTCTGCTGTTCCCTTTTATCGGCAACAGCCTTTGAAACCCAGGCACCATCATCGCTGGTCATGCGTCTGACCATGGCCCTTGCATCGGCATCGTCGCCCAGAGATTCTGCCAGGATATGGGCTGCCCCTTCCAGGGCCGCCTGCGCATCCGCCACCCCCTTTTCTGGGTCAACAAAGGACGCGGCGATAACTTCCGGAGAGCCGCTTGTAATCTGCTGCAAGGCAATCATGTCTGCCAGAGGCTGCAGACCTTTTTCCCTGGCAATGGCCGCCTTGGTACGTCTTTTCGGCTTATAGGGAAGATAAAGATCCTCCAGTTCCTGTTTCTGTCTTGTCGCTTCAATGCGCTCACGCAACTCCGGGATCAACTTCCCCTGCTCTTCAATGGATTTGAGCACGGTCTGACGGCGCTGTTCCAGGTCACTGAAATAGCGGAAAAGTTCATCAATCTCCCTGATGCTGACTTCATCCAACTCTCCGGTGCGCTCTTTGCGGTATCTGGCAATAAACGGCACTGTAGAGCCTTCTGAAATTAGCTGGATGCAGTTTTCCACCTGAAAAGGCTTCAATCCTGTAGTTTCTACAATCCAGACTTGCAGTTTCTGCAACTGTTGATGCGTCATGTTATTCATCCTTGCTCCTCTTCTTGGGGATGCGCATACTACTACGACAGAATAACGGCATGCGGTTGATTAACCCGTTCCGCGTTTGCTCCTCTTCTTGGGGATGCGCATACTACTACGACAGCGCTGAAATATGAAGCCATCTACAGCCACAAAAAAAGGCGGGATTTCTCCCGCCTTAAGGTGTCAGGCTTTTATTACCCCATATCAGCAGTACCAGCCTAAAGCGCATCTTCTCCGCGCTCTCCAGTCCTGATCCTGAAAACCTCATCAACTGGTGTGACGAATATCTTGCCATCGCCAATACGACCGGTTTTAGCCGATTTTTGGATGGTTTCAACCACGTTCAGCACCATATCGTCAGGCGCAACAATTTCCAGCTTGATCTTGGGGATGAAATCAACCACATATTCGGCCCCGCGATAAAGTTCGGTGTGCCCTTTCTGGCGGCCAAACCCCTTGACCTCGCTGACGGTGATCCCCTGAATACCGATCTCGTTCAGGGCCTCTTTAACTTCATCAAGTTTGAATGGTTTGATTATAGCGTCAATTTTTTTCACGCGTAACCTCCGACACGGTTTGTTTATCCCATTTGCCCTGCAACACAGAATAATCGGCAACAGGCCTGATTATAACGTAAAACATACTTTACACCACTAGGTCTTTCAGTTCTTTGATAATTTCAACCTGGCGCTGATTAATAAAATAGGCGATCTGTTGTTGTGAATTTTTTTCCGGGTGAAACTCAAAAATACATTTATAAGGCGCGGACTCCCCCAGTATCTTGACAACCGAAGCGGACAGGCCAACCTCGGTGATGCTGCCGTTTCCCGGATTAGGCAGTTTCAGAAACAGGTTGATGTCCTGCCCCGCCTGCAAGCCCTCAATATCTTCCAGCAGGATGGCCGCCCCCCCCAGTGACATATCAAACACCCGGCCGGTCTTGATATCCCCTTCTGTAGCAAGATCAGCCAGTACCGGGATATCCAGAACAACCCGCACAAAACGCCGCATGTCCGAGCAAATTTTGGCATAACCGAATTTACAGAGTATCACCCGTTTCTTTTCAATATTCACATAAAAGGCTTCGGCAAACAGGTCTTCAGCCACGGGACTCGTCTCATGGCGGTGGATCAGTGTCTTGCGCTCCATACTGATAGTCTTGGCCTGATAGTCATGCACCTCAAACTCAGCCATTTCATTTTCAACGCTGAGCAGTTTGGCATCGTATGAAACCGGAATTTCCTTATAGTAATTCAGGAACGACAGTTTCTTGCCGATCATTCCTTTTAAAAACTGTACGATAACCAGAGAGTCTTCACGTTCTGTCCCTCTAATAACCCTATCGTAATATTGCACAAACATATATTCCCCGGCATGATCAGAATTGAATAAAAGTAGAGGTTGTTGTATGTTGATACTGTAACTCGACTTTTTAACAGAATTTCATATCAACAACAAGCTTTATATGGGTGGCTGCGATATGCCTGAAAACTTTCTGAAAAGGCTGCTAAACGCTTCTGCCTGCCTGATGTTTGTATTAGTGCTGCCTGCTTTCTGGACAGGGGATGTGCGTGCCGATATCTACAGTTTTGTAACTGTTGACGGTATAGAAACTTTTACCGATGCGCCAACCAACAAACAGGCCAGAATCGTCATCAGGGAAACCTCCACCAGAAAAAGCAAGGGCAAAAAACATAACACTGTAAGACAGGAAAAAACCCGTTCCATCTCTATCCATGAGATTGTAGAAAAAACCGTCCAGAACACGCATCAAGCTGAACATGGCGCCACTGACAAGGTGGTGTTTGAACCCAAACTACCACCAGTTGGTGGTGTCATCACCTCCGGTGTTGGTCTGAGAGTCGATCCTATTGATAAAAAAACGCGCCATCACAACGGCATTGACATTGCCATCCGTGAAGGCACTCCTGTAACCCCGTCAGCTCCGGGCGTTATCGTCTACAGCGGACTCAGGTCTGGCTACGGCTATACCGTACTGATAGAGCACTCCAACGGCATGGTCACCCTGTATGCCCACAACAGCAAACTACTGGTTTCTCCGGGCCAGATGGTAGACCAGGATACGGTCATCGCCCTTTCCGGCAACACCGGGCGCTCTACTGGACCCCATCTACATTTCGAGGCGTGGCATGGCGGAAAAAACATTACGGCCGCGTTCATGCCGGGCAGCAGGATACAGATACCCCAAACCCGTGTTGCCTCTTATAAGACACAATCCACCTTCCGCCGCGAAGTACTGGCCGACGGCACCATTCTGTTCACCAACCTGCCCCGTACAGCCAACTGATGCGAGATCAACTGCAAAAATATTGCACCAAACTGCTCGGCGACCGTGCGGCGCTATCCGGCATGATTGCTATGGCTGCCATGGATGATGCAATCGTCAGTTACGGCAATAGTGAACTGATCAAGATCGCTGAAACGATATCAGAAAAATTGGGATGTGCCTGTACAGTCGTCGCCCGCCCCAGCCTCCCCTTTTTTGAATGGATTGTCAGGCGCATGCCAGCCGAGAGCATGATCATCGTTCCCGGCGACACCGAAACACGCACCTTTCTCCACGATATCCCTGTCCTGCGCAAACATGTTTCCCGGACAGCCCTGTTTGAAACAGCCGTTGAGCTGCTGGGTAAACGCAAGGGGATTGTTGCCGAAGGCATCGGCATCATCGCAACCGGGGCCTTGACTGTCGAGCAGGCCTACATCAACTGGTCATCCATATTCCACTCAACCTTTGTCAAATACCTGGAAGATGTGCTGGCATACGGTTTCACCTGTCTGGAAGAACGGCAGGATTTCGAAATCTTCCGTAACCAGTGGCTGCAACCGCTATCCGTGCAGGAACTGTCTTTCAGAAAAGGGCCATTAACACAGCGGTCGGAGATTCTGTATGAAATGGACTGTGTTGGCAGATACACCGTGGGATGCGGACTGGTAGACTCATTTTTCGGCAACATTTCCTGCTCTGACGGCCGTCTGATATATATCTCCCAAACCGCCGCCAGCTTGGACGAACTGGCCGGCCAGATAGATCCGGTCCCCTTTGACGGCAGCTCTACCGCAGGCATAACCGCGTCCAGTGAACTGGCCGCCCACAAAGGCATCTATGAAACCTTCGGGTGCAACACCATCCTGCACGGACATCCGCGTTTCAGCGTCATCATGAGCATGCAATGTGAGCATAGAAGTACATGCGATATCAGGGACTGCTGGAGGGAGTGCGCCAGAACGAGGTATATGGGAGATACGCCAGTTGTGGCCGGAGAGGTGGGAGCCGGTGGGCTGGCCACAAAACTACGTCCGGCCATTGAGAAAACCGGAAGCGCCATTGTTTACGGCCACGGTGTATTCAGCATCGGGTACAGCGGTTTTGAAGAGGCATTTTCCGGTATTATCACAGTCGAGCAGTTCTGCCGTGATGAGTACTTTCGCAGGCTGGACGCTGCAGACTGGTCTTGAATGACTGACTATTGCCCCTTAGATTGCAACTTCTGTCGGCAGGCACAGATCTCCTGTTGTGCGGAGACATACTGTCTGAGTGCATCAAAATAATCAATCGGTGCCATTGAAACCGGATTCGCGCCAAAATCTGCATAAACAATAGCCACTACCTTGCTGGCCAGTATAAACGGAAACAGCATGATTTCGGGATTCTCAGGGATACCGATCTCCCGGTAAAGGTTGTGAGGGCTGGAAGAATCGCTATGGAAGCCATAGTAAAGCCGACCAGTTTGCAACAATTCCGTAATTACAGGCTGATCATCTGTCGGGATCATCAGTTGAGGCCCCTCTGCCACACCATCCGCTTTTTCTGACAACACACCGAATGAAAGCTGGGCCGACAGTTCTCCTTCTTCCCGATTGAAGAAAACAGCCCTTTCAAACATACCTGTCATAAAATCAAGCACTGAAAAGGCAATCTCATGAAGGGTCATGCATTGGGACAGCCGTGAGATGCAGGCAAAAAACTGATGCTCCGTACCGCCGCTTTTGACAGGATCCAGCGACCTGATCAGGCCTCCCAGCCCGTTGCAGAAATCCAGTGACTTGGCAGCGTAATTATCCTGCGAGCACTCTTTGCAGGGACGCGGCAGAACAGCACGAACTCCGGCAGCGGCCACCCCGAGTCCCAACCGCCACCACTGCGCAGGACAAGTTATCATGACAACAGATACATGTCTGTATTCAAGGCAGTCTCGATACAGCTGTATATATTCCGAAATATCTTCCACATGGGGCACATCAATCATGATCACCGGGTGCAGTTCCTGGCACAGCAACAGGCGCACACTTATATCAACCGTCCGTCTATCTTCCGATGATACAGCATAGATACCTTCATTACGGCAAACTGCCTTGACCATCGTCGACAACAGCTGCGATCCGGTAATAATAATCACGGCTAGCGGCAAATACGAAGCTGCAGATGACGCCGTTTCTGCCGCCTTCGCCGGAACTCCGGCCAGAAAACTGGCAACCTGCTTTTTTAGCTCCAAAGAAGCCTTGGGGAACTCATCGGTAACCAAGCGCTTGATAGTATCCGGCGAGCAGAAGGACATATCGCGCTCAGAGGCCTGAATCTTTTTCCTTTGCTCTGCAAACTTCTGCAAAGAGGTGCTGATCCCAACCGCGGAGTCCCTGCCGCGTTCCTGCTCTGTCGCTTCAGTCAGAACATCAAACGTATCCGTTTCCAGATGATCCACCCCGGCTATACTCAGGATTTCATCCATTGTGCCGGTACGGACCTTCTCGTCATAGATGCGCAGGGATTCCATCAGGATACCCTGTGCATTCAGCAGGATCTGCTGCTGAAACCTGGTGAGCGGGAACTGGTACCCCCCTTCAGCCTCGGAAGTTGACATTTCCAGTGTAAAACACCCGTTTTCCCAGGTAAGTATGTCAACGATAGTCATCACGATCAGCGACTCAATACCACTACAGGCAGCGGCCTCATCAATCATGCTGTTTTCCAGCAGCGTCAGTACCAACGGTTTACGCCCGGCTCCAGCCTGCTTCTGGATTTCCATGGCCTGTGTCAGTTGTCCATCTGTAATCGCCCCGGCACTGACCAGCACCTGACCGATGCGCACCCGATCATTGAGAAAATTTGCGCCAACCAGATCACCATTGTGAAACACCAGCTGACTTTCGCCTTTTTTACCGGAGACACGCAGCACACCGGAGTTACGGGTCGAATTAAGCAACTGGATAATGTCAACTATGGGAAACTGTTTCAGATCACCGGTAATTGACGACATGAGACCCCCTGGGGATAATAGCTTGAAAAAAGGCCGCTTGACATGCTACAGCAAAACAAGGCGGCCTTGATTGGAATATACGCACTGTATTGATAAACTAAAGCAGATATTATCAGGCCCCGTACAACTGGCGGGCCACCTCGAACATGGCTATCCCGCCTGCCACCGAAGCATTCAGAGAACCCACTCCGCCGTATTGTGGGATAGACAACAGCACATCACACTGCCGCGCCACCAGCGGCCTGATCCCTTCCCCCTCACTACCCACCACCAAAACCACATTGCCGGAAAATTTCGTTTTATACAGCGTCTGAGGCGCCTTGCCTTCCAGACCGTAAACCCAGAAACCGCGCTCTTTCAGCATCTCCAATGACTGGGACAGATTGACCACCTGGATAACCGGAATCGTTTCAACCGCGCCAGCCGAGGACTTTTCAGCGGTTGCATTAATGCCGCAGGCCCGGTCTTTGGGAATGATAACACCATCCGCACCCGCACAGGCAGCCGTGCGAACCAATGCGCCCAGATTATGCGGATCCTGTATACCATCCAGCACCAGCAACAGCGTTGGTTTTTCCATTGATGCAAGTGCCATGACAACATCATCAAGATCGGCATAGCCAAACGGGGCAACCGACAGCGCCATCCCCTGATGATGAGAAGAAGCGCACATGCGGGTCAAATCGTCACGCTCTCGTTTGACGACCTTGACTCCTTTGTCCCGCGCCAAGGCAATGATCTTTTCCATACGGTGATCGGTTGAACTGGACTGCACATACAGTTCAAATGCTTGTCGCGAACCGCGTAGCGCCTCCCTGACCGGATTAACACCAAAAAGCAATTCCCTGTTCATGGGCAACCTGCCATGATCTCTTCCACGATCATTTCTGCAGCCCTGACCGGATCTGGCGCCTTGGCGATAGGCCGGCCAATAACCAGATAATCCGCACCAGCCCGAACCGCTTCCGCTGGCGTCATAATCCGTTTCTGGTCATCAGCCGCTGCAAATGACGGGCGTACACCAGGGGTGACTATCAGAAATTCAGGACCACAGGCCTGGCGGATCAGCTCGATTTCCAGGGGAGATGCCACCACACCATCCATACCGGCATCCTGGGCCAACCTGGCCAGTCTGACCACCATGTTCTCCACGGAGTGATCTATCCCCACCTGCTGCAAGGTGTCTGCTGTAGATGATGTCAGAATGGTAACCGCCAGCAGTTTGGGCCGCTGTTCTCCCATTTCCCTGCGCACCTCGTCCGCAGCATTTTTCATCATCTCAAAGCCACCCAGGGCATGCAAATTGACCAGCTGTACCCCCATGCGGGACGCTGCCACCATCGCCTGCGCAACTGTGTTAGGGATATCGTGGTATTTCAGGTCCAGAAACACGCTGCCCCCCTGATTCTGGACCAATTTTACGGCTTCCGGCCCGCAGGAGGTAAACAGCTCTTTACCGATCTTGAACATGCCCACTTTACCGGAGAGTATACCAGCGTACCGGCTGATCTCCTCCAGCCTCTTCACATCCATGGCAAAGATAATCTTTTCACGTGCCTGTTCAGGTGTCATCCAAACTCCTATTATTAATCAGATGTTCAAGTTCAAATCAATGAAGCAGAATCTCGTAATTATCGTTCCCAGATTTCCTTCTTGTCCTTCCCCAAATAAGCCCTCTTTACCTCAGCATTCTCCATCAGTTCATCAGCTGGCCCCTGCAGTATGACCTTGCCTGTCTCCAGCACGTACCCCCGGTCAGCCAGTTTGAGTGCCGCTTTGGCATTCTGCTCCACCAGCAAGATAGTGGTGCCCAGTTCACTGCGCAATCGTTCAAGCACCTTGAAGATTTCCTGCACGACCAGCGGTGCCAGCCCCATAGATGGTTCATCAAGAAGCAGTATCACAGGTTTTGCCATCAAAGCTCTGCCTATAGCCAGCATCTGCTGTTCTCCACCGGACATGGTGCCCGCCAGCTGCCTGCGCCTTTCCAGCAAACGAGGGAAAAGCGTATAGATCTCCTCCATATCCTTGTGGATGGATGCCTTGCTTTCCCGGTTTCGGTAACGCAGGTAAGCCCCCAGCTCCAGGTTATCCTCCACAGAAAGGGGCTTGAAGACCTGCCGTCCTTCCGGCACCTGGGATATGCCCAGCCTGACAATGCCGTCAGCAGGCAATTGACGTATGGACGCCTTGCGAAATTCAAGCTCGCCGTCGTTTGCCGGAGTAATGCCGGAAATAGTGTTAAGGATGGTGGTCTTACCGGCGCCATTGGCGCCAATCAAAGTGACGATCTCCCCCTCGCCCAAATGAAGAGAAACGTTCTTAAGCGCATGTACCTTGCCATAGAATGTGTTTATATTTTTAAGTCTGAGCATTTACACCTTGTTATTTACAATACAACATGAAGTAGATAAATCGTTGCAATCATTCCTCGCCCAGATAGGCGGCAACCACTTCAGGGTTTTCCTGAATTTCACGCGGCGTACCTTCCGCCAGTTTATTTCCCAAGTTGAGAACAATAATCCTGTCACAGATATCCATGACCAGCTCCATATCATGCTCAACCAGCATGACAGTTATGCCCATGTCCCTGATCTGCCTGATTAGTGCGGCCAGCCCGAGGGTTTCCTTGCTGTTAAGCCCGGCTGCCGGTTCATCCATCAGGATAAGGCCAGGATTCAGCGCCATGGCCCGGGCAATCTCCAGCATGCGGCCTTTACCAAAAGGCAGATTTCCGGCTGTAACATCAGCCAGTTCGGCAATTCCGGCGAACTCCAGCCATTGCATGGCTTCTTTGCGAATACGCCGTTCCTCGGCCATGGCCCAGAACATTTTCATGGAACAGGCAAGCAGTCCACTGGTGCTTCTGGTATGCAGACCAACTAGAACATTCTCTAATACAGTCATATTTCCAAAAAGTTCGATGTTCTGGAAAGTACGCACCATACCAAGAGCCGCCAGTTTTTCAGGAGGCAGACCGGAAACATCCCTGCCCTTGTATCTAACTCTGCCGCTGGTCTGAGTATAGATGCCGGTTACAATGTTAAAAAGCGTGGTTTTGCCGGCGCCATTAGGACCAATCACCCCAGTGATGCTCCCTTTTTCAACGGAAAAACTGACATCATCGAGCGCCCGGACACCGCCAAAAACCTGTGATATGCCATTCAATTCAAGCATCGTTTTTACCACCACTGATGGAACGCGCTTTCCTGAAAAGCTCCGGCAGACCGCGCACCAGACCGCCTGGCATGAACATCACCATCACAATCAGCAAGGCGCCATAGATGATAATGTCATAATCATGGGCCGCACGAAGAAATTCCGGCAACAGCGTCAGCAGAGCTGCTCCCAGAAATGAACCGTAAATGCTGCCCAGACCACCGATCACCACCATGGTCAACATTTCCACGGAAAAGTTGAAGCCGAATGATGTGGGCGACAGAAAGGTCATCGTATGTGCATATAGACTGCCGGCAATGGAGCTGATCACCGCTGACAGCGTAAATATCTGCACCTTGAGCATCCTGGCATTAACCCCTACAACCCTGGCAGCCACCTCGGAATCATGTACAGCCCGCAAGGCCCTGCCAACCCTTGAATTAGCCAGATTAATGGAAAACAGCATAGTCAGCAGGGCAAACAGCCAGATCAGATAATAGCTTTTGATGTCGCTGTCAAAAACGCAGGCGCCAACAGAAATATTCGGTATGCCGGACAGACCGGAAGGGCCACCGGTAAGTGTGATGGATTCATTGAAGGCAATATAGATGATGATACCCAGTCCCAGTGTGGCCATGGCCAGGTAATGTCCCTTGAGCTTGAGAACGGGAAAACCGATCAGGCAGGCGATTACTCCTACGGCAATAGCGGCAATCAGCATGGCCATCCAAGGGTTGACACCATTTGCGGATGTAAGTACCCCGGAAATGTAAGCCCCCAGGCCGAAAAAACCAGCATGCCCCAACGATATCTGACCGGCATATCCCAAAAGCAGATTCAGGGCTACAGCCAGCATGGTGTTGAGTCCCACAAACACCATCACATTCAACAGATAACTACCTTCAAGCGCAAATGGTATCACTGCAACCCAAAGCGCAAACAGGGCAAATTTCAAAAGTTCCCGCTTCAAAGATCAAACCCTTTCCGCATCTGCCTTACCAAATAGTCCTTGCGGGCGGACAAACAGAATCAGTAGCAGAATGATAAACGCAATGGCATCCTTGTAACCGGAAGATATCAGACCCGCGCCCAGTGATTCCAGCACCCCCAGTATCAAACCACCCGCAACAGTGGCCAGACCACTGCTCATACCGCCGATTATGGCGGCGCAGAAGCCTTTCAACCCCAGCATGATCCCCACATCATAAGAAGTCATGGTCAGCGGAGCCACGATAATGCCGGCCATGGCACCCATGGCGGAACTGATAACAAACGAGAACAGCACCATTCTCCTCACATCAATTCCCACAAGACTGGAGGCCTTGCTGTTATAGGAACAGGCACGCATCGCCTTGCCGCTGATGGTATGGTAGAAAAAATATTTATTGATACCGATGATCAGCATTGTAATCATAAGTATCCAGATATGCTGTGGCAGTATGGTGGCATTGGCAATGGCAATCGGTTCCTCGCCGCTAAATGGTTGCAGCGCATGGGTATCCTTGCCCCATAAAAGCATGGCCAGACCTCGGATAAGTATGCTGCCGCCGATGGTAATGATAACCAGATTGATTGGAGTCGGACGTCTCAGCGGCTTGATTGCCAGACGCTCAAAAAGCAGTCCGGCAACAGCAGAGACCGCAACAGCACAAGGCACAGCCGCCCAAAGCGGCAACTGAAGCAGATTCATGAAAAACAGCGTCAGCATGCCCCCCAGCATTACAAATTCACCCTGGGCAAAATTTATAATGCCGGTGGCATTGTAGATAATCGAGAATCCTATGCCAATCAGTGCGTAGATTGCGCCGTTTGAAAGACCGGAAAGAGTATATTGAAGTATTTCCTCAAACAGCATCTATTTTACAAGCACCCAGTCTTTCTTGCTGATTTCAACCAGAGCGAAGGCATCCTTGCCAAGACCGGCATGGTCGGTTGCAGAATAGCTGAACATGCCGCCGATGCCGGGAAACTGTGTTGTTTTTTCAAGCTGATCACGGATTGTAGCAGCATTGCTGCCGCCGCGCTCTATGGCGCCTTTGAGCAGCATGACCGCATCCCAGGCATGGCCGCCAAAATGGTCACCTTCGGTGTTGAATGATTTCTTGTAGCTGCTTACATAAGACAACAGGGCCTTTTTCTGCGGATCAGTATCCGGCAGCAATCCGGCCACAATCACCTTGCCGGAAGGCAGCTTCAATCCCTCCGCAGCATCTCCGGCCAGCTCGATAAACTTTCTGGAAGAAACGCCATGGCTCATGAATAACGGCATCGTGATGCCCAACTGTCTGGCGTTTTTGGCGACCACGGCCGGACCAGGATTGGTGCCCCAGCAGATAATAGCCTGGGCCTGGCTGCCACGTATCTTGGTAAGCTGGGCCGACATATCGGTATCTTTGGGACCGTAGGTTTCGTCAAGCACAATGGTGATGCCGTTTTTTGCTGCCTGTTCCTTGAGCTGTTCGCGCCCTGATGAACCGAAGCCGTCAGAAACCGTCAGGATAGCCACCTTGGTCTGTTTTTTCTGTTGAAGGTGTTCATATATCCTGTTTACGGCCAATGAATCATTCTGGGCTGTTTTGAATACCCACTTTTTGACCGGATCAGTGATTTTGATGCCAGCAGAGCAGGAGATCAGAGGCACCTGCTCCTTTTCCACCACCGGGATTACGGCCATGCTTTCACCTGTGGTACTGGGGCCAATAATTGCCACCACCTTGTCATTCTTGATCAGCTTGTTGGCCAACTGGACTGCCTTGGTAGTATCACCCATCGTATCATACACAACCAGCTGCAGTTTGCGGCCTTTGATACCCCCCTTGCTGTTGATCTCATCAATCACCATCTGGGCCGTATTTCGTTCAGGCTCTCCAAGGAACGCAGCCGGACCGGTCACGGCAAACAGTGCGCCGACCTTGATTGGACCTTCCTCCTTTTTAGAGCACCCGGCAAAGCTCAGCAAGGCCAAGGCCAAAAGCAATACTTTCTTCAGCATATCCCTTCTCCCCATGACGTCTGTAATAAAGAAAATTTTCTACTTGATCAGCTGCCAACCGCCATTTGATATGCGGACCATTTCAAATGCAGAAATATCCAGTCCATTATGGTCCTTCGGCGACATACTAAACCTGCCGGACACGCTGATAACATCCTTCGACTGTTCAATACCGTCACGGATTTGCGCCGGAGTAGACGCACCATTTTTTATGGCATTGGTCAGCAGCAAAATAGCATCGTAAGCGTATCCACCAAATGTGGATGCCTCGCTACCAAAAGCCTTTTTATAAGCGGTATCATATTCTTTGAGTATTCTGGCCTGTGGATCGGTTTGCGGAAGGACCGCATAAACCGCCAGTTTTCCAGCTGGTAGCATGATACCTTCAGCTGAGTCTGCTCCGGCAAGTTCAATGTATTTCTTAGAGGCAACCCCATGACTCATATACAGAGGCATCTTGAGTCCAAGCTGTCTGGCATTCCTGGTTACAACAGCAGGCCCGGGATTGGTACCCCAGCAGATAACAGCATCCGGATTAATACCGCGTATCTTGGTAAGTTGGGCCGTCATGTCTGTATCCTTGGGCCCATAGACCTCGTCAGCAACCACTTCAATACCCTTGCGGGCAGCCAGTTCCTTGAGCTGTTCTCTGCCGGAAGAGCCATAAGAGTCTGTGACCGTCAAGATGGCCACTTTTTTTCGATTATGACTGTTCAAATGGTTGAGAATCTTTTCAGCAGCCAAGTAGTCGTTGGCCGGCGTCTTGAACACCCATTTTTTTACCGGTTCTGTGATTTTGATGCCGGCAGCGCATGAAATCAGGGGAATATTCTCCTTTTCCACTACCGGAATCACTGCCATGCTTTCTCCGGTAGTGCTGGGGCCTATAATGGCAACCACCTTATCGTTTTTGATTAGCTTGTTTGCCAGTTGGACCGCCTTGGTCGTATCTCCAGCCGTGTCATAGACAATCAACTCCAGCCTGCGTCCATTTATGCCGCCCTTGGTGTTGATGTCATCAACCATCATTTTCGCCGTATTCTTTTCAGGCTCTCCCAGAAAAGAGGCCGGTCCGGTAACAGCAAACAAGGCACCGACCTTGATCGGTTCCTGTTTTTGATTTGAACATGAAGATAAACACATTGCTGCAGCAAGCAGCATCACTACGGTCACTAATCTGCGCATCATCCCTCCAAATTAAATTGTCTCTTTAACATGCTCACTTATTCACTTCATCACAAACACAGGGGTAAATCCATTTACATACTGTACAGGCGTTCGCCTTTGAGTACATTGAAATCGTTTTTCTGAAGTGCCGCTATGGCTTTGTCGGTTTCATCAAAACGGAAGATGATTACGGCATTGCCGCCGCTGCGCTCAACAAACGCGTACATGTACTCCACATTGATCTGTTCCGCATCAAGAATCTGCAGAATTGAAGAAAGGCCACCCGGAGTATCCGGTACCTCAACAGCAACCACCTCTGTCTTGCTGACGGTAAAACCCTTCTCCTTCAAAACAGCCTTGGCTTTTTCCGTATCATTGACAATCAGCCGCAAAATCCCGAAATCACTGGTATCGGCCAGGGAAAGAGCTCTGATGTTGATACCGGCTTCGCCGAGTATACGGGTAATCTCCGCCAGCCTGCCAGACTTGTTTTCAATGAAGATTGAGATCTGTTCTGCTTTCATGGATTGCCTCCGGTTTTCGTTGACCATGAACCGTTAACCGCAGACCGATAAAAATTACGGACAACGGTCAACCAGCACAGTCGACGGTTTTTCAAATATGCCTGTTATCTATAACCCTTTTGGCCTTGCCTTCGCTGCGTTCAATACTCTTGGGCTCCACCAGCTTAACGGTGCAGGTGACACCCAGCATATCCTTGATCTCCTTCTCCACCAGTTTGGCAAGCCGCTGCAACACCTTGACCTCATCGGAGAAGAGCCGTTCGTCAACCTCAACCTGCACTTCAAGGGTATCAAGGTTGCCCTCACGATTGACAATCAGCAGATAGTGCGGTTCAACTCCATCAATACCGACCAGCACAGATTCAATCTGTGAAGGGAAGATGTTGACGCCGCGGATGATCAGCATATCATCGGAACGTCCGCTCATCCTGGCGATACGTGCATGGGTGCGGCCACAAATACAGGGTTCGTAGCTGATGCTGGTGACATCCCGAGTCCTGTAACGGATCAGCGGAATCCCCTGTTTGGTGATGGTTGTGATCACCAATTCACCACGCTCCCCTTCTGCTACGCGCTGACCGGTCTCCGGATTGATGATTTCCGGGATAAAGTGATCTTCCCAGATATGCAAGCCTTTTTTGGCCTGATGACACTCAATGGCTACACCTGGTCCCATGATTTCGGACAGTCCATAGATATCGATGGCAGAAAGATTCAGTTTTGCTTCTATCTCGTTGCGCATGGTTTCAGACCACGGCTCTGCCCCGAAAATGCCGACCCTCAGTTTGAGTTTACGAAAGTCGATCCCCTCTTCACCAGCGGCCTCTGCCATGAACAGTGAGTAGGAAGGGGTACAGGTCAGCACTGTTGAGCCAAAATCCTGCATGATCATGATCTGTTTTTTTGTATTGCCACCGGAAATCGGAATTACAGAGGCTCCCAGGCGTTCAGCTCCATAATGCGCTCCCAGGCCTCCGGTAAACAGTCCGTATCCGTAAGCATTATGAATAATATCACCTTTATGGGCACCGGCCGACATGAATGATCGGGCCATTAGTTCGGACCAGATCTGGATATCGTTCGCCGTATACCCGACAACCGTCGGTTTGCCGGTGGTACCGCTGGAAGCGTGGATACGGACGATCTCATCCATGGGGGCGGCAAACAATCCATATGGGTAGGAATTGCGCATATCCTGCTTGGTGGTAAATGGAAGACGCTGTAGATCGTCCAGCGACTTGACATCTGCAGGCTTTACACCCGCTTTATCAAAAGATGTTTTATAAAACGGCACATTGGCATATACCCGTTCAAGCACATCTTTAAGTCTTTTTAGTTGAACAGCTTCAATTGCCGGACGCGGCAATGTTTCGAATTCTTCATTGAAATACATGGCATGCAACCTCAATATTTTTGATTTGCCTCATTACTGAAAGTCTGTCTGTTGTATCCATTTTCAAGCAGGTCCAAGTGACCATCATCAGGACAAAACAGAAGTCCATGGACCGGAATATCTTCAGGGATCAGCGGACAATCCCTGATGATTTTTACCACATGCTTGATATTTTCAACCGGATGGGTAAATGCACCCAGCCAGGAATGCATATCAGGAATCAGTGCATCAATGGCATCAGCTTCAATCCCACGCTCAATCATACGATGCCTAAGCATGGCATCATTAACATCAGACATGCCGCAATCCCGATGACCAATGACAAATATCTCTTCCACGCCAAGAAAAAACACCCCGACCACAAGACTCCGAATAACCCCGCCATTAGGGTCTATTATGGTGTTGCCGGCATTTTTTATTACCTTGGCATCCCCGCGCTTTAACCCCATGGCTGGTTCAAGAAAATCAACCAACCGTGTATCCATGCAAGTGAAAATTGCCAACTGCCTTGTCGGCGACTTAGGCAACGGTGGGAAAGCGCCGGGCCTGGTAAATCTATGGTTGGCCTCAAGTACCGATTCCAGCAGTGTAACAGTCTGTTGTACCACCTAAAGTGAGCGCCCCGCAATAAAGGCCTTTTTGTTTATTTCAAGCGCCTTGGCTGGCACCATCTTCTCGATTGCCTTCAGCCACAAATCTTCTGCCATATCCAGCCTTTTGGATACGGCACCAAGCAGGGCTATATTGGCAGCACGCACATTGCCGGCTTCCTGTGCAATCTTCTGGCCATCCACCAACAGAAGATCCTGGCAAACTGTCCTTATACGGGCTTCCAGTCCTTCTGGATATTTTTCCTGCCCCATCAGCACTGACGGCGGTGAAATACGCAGGTCATTGGCTACCACACTGCCGCCTGGTTTAAGCAGAGACAGTGAACGGCATGTTTCCATCAATTCAAAGCCAAATAGGATATCTCCCTGGCCTTCCGGCACAATGGGTGAAAAGACCTCTTTGCCGAAACGCACATGCGACACAACGCTGCCGCCACGTTGAGACATACCGTGAATCTCGCTCTTTTTTACTTCAAAACCTGCCAGCATGGCAGTTTCTGACAGAATCTCAGAAGCAAGCAGTATCCCCTGCCCGCCTACACCTACAAGCAGCACATTTGTGATCTGGCTGTTCATTTGCACCTCCCGATTGCATCGAATTTGCACAACTGACGACAAACATCGCAACCGGTGCAAAGCGAACTGTCAATAGAGGCCTTGCCTTTTTCTCCCTCTTCCTGCTTCCATTCAATAGCAGGACAGCCTATCTTCAGGCAGGCACGGCAACTTACACATTTATCCTGATCAACACACAGAGGCGCGGCCTTCTTGAAAACCCCCTCACGCTTGACCAGTACACATGGCTTATCGGTTATGATCACAGAAGGCTCCGGCCTGTTCATCTCTTCATATATTACTGCGCGGGTCTGCTCAAGATCATAAGGATTGACGTTACGGACATGCTTCACACCAATGGCCTTGCAGAGCAGCGGAAAATCAATACTGCTGGTAGGGTCATCCATCAGGGTATAGCCGGAAGCCGGGTTATCCTGTCTTCCCGTCATGGCGGTAATGCGGTTGTCAAGAATGATGACCGTGGCAGGTGACTGGTTATAAACCATGTCCATCAGACCATTGATGCCTGTATGCAAAAATGTTGAATCTCCGATAACAGCCACTACACGTTTCTGCTCCTCAGCGGGAATAACCTTGCAGACCCCCGTAGCCATGCCAATGGAAGCGCCCATGCAAACACAGGTATCCATGGCAGACAAAGGCGGCATAAAGCCCAGCGTATAACATCCGATGTCTCCGGAGACATAAGCCTTGAGCTGATTCAGTGTATAAAACACACCACGGTGTGGACAGCCGGGGCACATATTGGGCGGTCTTGGCGGCAGTTTCTGAGGTTCATGCGCCACAGCCGTCCCGACAGAAGCGGCATCAATCACCCCGGCAGTTGCCAAGGCCTTGTGTACACGGTCAGGCGTAAGCTCTCCGCAGAGGGAGAAAAATTCCTTGCCGGAAACAGCAATCCCCATTGCCTTGACCTGCTCCTCAATAAATGGATCAAGCTCCTCAACAACAATCAAACGATCCACCTTGGAAGCAAATTCTTTTATGAGCGCCTTGGGCAATGGGTGAACCATGCCCAGCTTCAGAATTGATGCCTGTGGAGCCACTTCACACACATACTGATAACACGCGCCTGAAGTAATCAGACCGACCGTTGTGTCACGCAGTTCCATGCGGTTAATGGTCATGCTGCAGCCGTCTTCGGACAGTTTGGCCATGCGCGCCTCCACCAACGGATGCCTTACCTTGGCATTACCGGGTAGCATGACCTGCTTGGCAGCATTTTTTGATAGCTTGGGCTCCGGCAAACCGGTTTCAGGGGCGGACAACTCCACCACAGATTTACTGTGAGAAATGCGCGTTGTGGTGCGCAGCATTACCGGCGTGTCGTATGCTTCGGAAAGTTTGAAAGCCAGGCGGGTAAACTCCTTGCATTCGGCAGAGTCAGACGGTTCAAGCATTGGTATTTTAGCTGCCCGGGCGTACTGGCGGTTATCCTGCTCATCCTGGGAGGAATGCATCTCGGGGTCGTCAGCAGTAATCAACACCAAACCACCATTGACACCTGTGTAGGAAAGTGTGAACAGCGGATCGGCTGCCACATTGACGCCGACATGCTTCATGGTGACCAATGCACGAGCCCCGCCAAAGGAGGCGCCGATAGCCACTTCCAGCGCAACCTTTTCGTTGGGCGCCCAGGAGGAATTGATCTCCTTGTAATTGATGACGTTTTCAAGAATTTCGGTAGACGGGGTTCCCGGATAACCGCATGCGACCTTGCATCCGGCCTCATATGCCCCTCTGGCAATGGCCTCATTACCTGAAAGCAGTTCTTTCATGAATACCTTCCTGTTCTGAATATAGATTAAAATGTTTCGCACACATAAATACAGGTCACGCTCTGAAAGTCAATTCGCAGCACTATACTAAATCAGCTACCGGAATGCAATTCTTTGCAACTCTGATTTCTGCCTGTTAACACCTTTGTTTTGTCAGGTCACCACAAATAAAAACTATATGACTAAAGTACTTAAATAGGTTGCCAATTAACAGCTGGTTGCATATAATTCGTTATTTTCAGAGTGGAGTGGTGCGTGGGATATTTCATTACATTTGAAGGCGTTGAAGGATGTGGCAAGACCACCCAGATCAGGCTGCTGGCTGACAAGCTGCAATTGGCCGGGTATGACGTCCTGACAACCCGCGAACCGGGCGGCTGTCCGATTGCCGATCAGATACGCGGCATCCTGCTTGATGCAGAAAATTGTTCCATGGTGCCGATGGCCGAACTTTTGCTGTATGCAGCGGCAAGGGCACAGCATGTCAGCGAGGTGATCGCCCCTGCCATTTCCCGCAATGCCATTGTGCTTTGTGACCGTTTTACCGACGCCACCATGGCTTACCAAAGCTATGGCCGCGACATCAGCCGCCACACTGTCGAAACATTGAATACACTGGCCTGTCAAAGTGTAAAACCGGACATGACTGTCCTGCTGGACTTTGATCCGGAAAACGGGCTTAACCGTGCGCGTAAAAGGATTGAAGAATGCAGTGGTCCCAAAGAGGAGCGTTTTGAGCTGGAAGCCTTGACATTTCATCAAAATGTCAGAAATGGATACCTTGAGCTTGCCAGGCATGAACCCGGGCGCTTCATCGTCATAGACGCCAATGGTTCGATTGAAGCTGTATCCAATAATGTGTTCTCTGCTGTTTCTGTGCGCATGAAAAGGTGAGCTGCCAATGCCTTTTGCCGATATACTTGGACATGACCGTATTGTTGATATACTGCGCAGGTCTATCTGTACCGGTAAAACAGCCCACGCCTATATTTTTGAGGGAATTCCCGGTTGCGGTCGCCGTAAAACCGCCGTTGCACTGATACAAGCACTTTATTGCAGGGAATCCCAAGATGACGCCTGCGGTGTCTGCAGCTCATGCCGTAAGGTTTCCAGTGGGAACCACGGTGATATACATCTGGTAGAACCTCTGCCGGACAAGCGGGATATTAGCATTGCCCAATTGCGAGAATTGCAGAGAGAGCTGGCGCTGAGACCATACGAGGCACCGCGCAAAGCATGCATCCTGGAACCAGCCGAACGCATGAATGTCAGCTCCGCCAATTCATTTCTCAAGACGCTGGAAGAACCGCCGGGTAATGCCATCATTATCATGCTGACCGAAAATGCAGACATGCTGTTGCCAACTATTCGTTCCCGCTGCCAGCTGCTGCGTTTTTCACCGCTTTCCGAAGAATGTGTACGCAAGCTGTTGGAAAATAACGGCGTTGAAAGTTCAGTTGCCGCATTTGCCGCCCAGATGGCGGAAGGCAGCATGATAAAAGCAGTTATCATGGATAACGAGGCGCTTTCCGAACGCAAAGCACTGCTATGCCAACATCTGGAACAGTTGGACATGCGGCGCATTGCTTCCGTATTTGATGCAGCGGAATCACTTAGCGGCAACCGGGATGAAACCCTGGAGATACTCGATATAATGCTTTCAATGGTCAGGGATGCCGTCATTACGACATCAGGATGTAAGAGTCCGCAAAATAGAATGCCAAAAGGAATCGGCGCCCTGCCGCTTGAGAAGATTATACAGATATCTGAGGAAATTCTGAATACACGCCGGGCAGTTCAACGCAATGCAAATGCAAAACTTGCCTTGGACAACCTCTTGATGAGGATTGCCGCCATTGCAAACTGAACAAAGTATTTGAGGAGGTTTTTTTGCCACGCATAGTTAAGCTACAATTCACAAACGCCGGCAAGATGTATGACTTCAACGCCGGTGATCTGAATATCAACCTCAGGGACAAGGTGATTGTTGAAACGGAAAGGGGCATGAGCATCGGCACCGTTGTCGAAGGTCCGTTGGAAAAAGAAGTCGCTGAACTGCCAGCCGACCTTGTCTCTATCATCAGGGTAGCCACGGCAGTAGATATGGATGCTATTGCCAGAAACGCAGAGAAGGAAAAAGAGGCCTACGACTTCTGCAATCAACGGATTATCGAGCGCAATATGGAAATGAAGCTGGTGCGTGTGGAATATCTGTTTGACAGCAGCAAGGCGATCTTCTATTTCACAGCCGACGGCAGAGTTGATTTCAGAGACTTGGTCAAGGACTTGGCCCATGCCTTTCATACCCGCATCGAGATGCGCCAGATCGGGGTACGCGATGAGTCCAAGATGATCGGCGGCATTGGTATCTGCGGCAGAGAGCTCTGCTGTTGCTCATTTCTGCGTGATTTTCAGCCGGTATCAGTCAAAATGGCCAAGGAACAGAATCTGGCACTGAACCCAAGCAAGATATCAGGACAGTGCGGGCGTCTTCTCTGCTGTCTGGACTATGAATACGAAACCTACTGTAACCTGAAAAAATCGTTTCCCAAATGCGGCAAGCGCGTAAGTGTCGAAGCCGGTAGCGGTGTTATCGACAAACAGAATCTGCTGACCGGAGTTCTGACCATCAAGCTGGATGACGGCAAACTGGTCAATGTCAAAAAACAGGAACTAAGGGAAGAAAGCGCAACAGAGCAAACACAGAAGAAACCTGAAGTAAATACTACTGAAAAACCTACCCAGACACGCCGTGAACGTCCGCCGAGAACGCCAAGACAACAGGAGCAGCCTTCAAAAAAGGCAGAACCCAGTGCCCCCAGAGAAACAGCCGTTAATCCTGTGGTAACAGACGACAAAACGCAGAAAACCGAAGGGCGCAGCAGTAAGAAGAAAAGCCGTTCACGCCGTCATGGTCACCGTAAACCAGGCAAACCCCAGGAAACAGAAAACAAAAACACAGATTGATTAACCTATATCAGGAGCGCCAAATGAAGCCGACCTTTTATGTCACCACCCCCATATACTATGTTAATGACGTACCACATATCGGACATGCCTACACCACTGTTGCCGCCGATGTGCTGGCACGTTACAAGCGCATGATGGGATATGATGTATATTTTTTGACCGGCAGTGACGAACATGGGCAGAAAGTGGAAAAGGCGGCTACAACAGCCGGAGAAACGCCTCTGGAACTGGCCGACCGGGTAGTGAAACGTTTTCAGGCGCTGTGGGAGCGGCTGGGCATCTCCAACAACGACTTCATCAGGACCACTCAGGAACGCCACAAGAAAGGCGTTAGCCACATCTTCAAGCAGCTGATGGATAAAGGCGACATCTATCTGGGAGAGTATGAGGACTGGTACTGCACCCCTTGCGAGACCTTCTGGACAGAGACCCAGTTGATTGAGGACCGCTGCCCGGACTGCAACCGCCCGGTTGAAAAACTCAAGGAAGAGTCCTATTTTTTCCGCATGAGCAAGTATCAGGAACAGCTGCTGGCCCACATCGAAGCACATCCGGACTTCATCCAGCCCAAAAGCAAACGCAACGAGATCATCTCCTTTGTCAAGGAAGGGCTGCGCGACCTGTCTGTTTCCCGCACCACATTCACCTGGGGCATACCCGTGCCGGGCAACGAGAAACATATCGTCTATGTCTGGTTCGATGCCCTGACCAACTATATGACCGCACTGGGTTACCCGGATGAGACGGTAGATTACAAAAAGTTCTGGCCCGCCAGCGTACACCTGATCGGCAAGGATATCCTGCGCTTCCATACCGTCTACTGGCCAACCTTCCTGATGGCCGCCGGACTACCGCTGCCAGAAAAGGTCTTTGCCCATGGCTGGTGGACTGTCGAAGGCCAGAAGATGAGCAAGAGCCTGCAGAACGTGGTGGAACCAAACATGCTAATCGACAAATATGGCGTGGATGTGGTGCGCTACTTCCTGCTGCGCGAGGTGCCGTTCGGTCTGGACGGCGACTTCTCCCACACCGCCTTGGTGCAGCGCCTGAATTCGGATTTGGCCAACGACCTGGGCAACCTGCTCAGCCGTTCTACCGCCATGGCAGTAAAATACTTCGGCGGTATCCTGCCGCAACCGAGCGAGCTTTCCGATATCGATAACGCATTAATGAACAAGACAGAGCAAATGATTGCCGCAGTTGAAACCCACATGAACGACCTGGCCTTCAGCAAGACCCTACAGGCTATCTGGGAAGTCATTTCCGCCGGCAACAAATATATCGACGAGTCCGCCCCTTGGGCGCTGGCTAAAGACCCGACCCAGCAGAAACGATTGGCCACTGTCATGTACTGTCTGCTGGAATCACAGCGTATCGTGCACATCATCCTCTCGGCATTCCTTCCTGCTACCAGCGAAAAAGCTTTGAAGAGCCTGGGATATGATGGAACTGCCGAAAAAGAACAACTTGCTTGGGGTGGGTTGAAGGCCGGGAACATGATCACCAAGGCCGAGGCCTTGTTCCCGAGGATGGAAGCTTAATTCACCTTTAAAAGCTGTTTGGCGGCAGAGATCACCTCATCCGGGGTGATCTCTGTCATGCAGCAGATGGTGTGTTGACAAGCGGGGATGGTACTATACCGGCTGCATGGGGAGCAAAGCAGCCTCTTAGTGAGTGCAATATGTTGCTCTCCCTTTGGCGCCCACTTTGCTACACTACTCGGTCCGAACAGTGATACTGTTGGAATGCCTAGCAAGGCGGCAATATGCAAGATTCCAGAATCGCCACTGATAAGCAGGCTTGATTTTGCCACAACAGCTGCTGTTTCCTGCAGCGTAGTCTGAGCAGCAAGATTTGCCCCAAGACCTTTTGAAATAAATGCCCCATCAGATTTTTCGTCCTGCCCTCCCACTGCAACAATACCATAACCGGCCTCATAAAGACTTTCAGCTACCAGCCTGAATTTTCTTACCTCCCAGCACTTCTCTTTGATTGATGCACCCGGAAATATAACCACAAATTTGCGGTGCATAAGTTCAGTCAGAATATTGGCGGCATTAGTCTCCTTCAGAGATGGCAACACCAGAGACTCTGTCAAATCTCCCTGGATACTTTTGTTCTCTATCCCAAGCGGTTTAAGCAATGACGTAAAGTTTAAAGATTCATATGCAGAACTGTCGTAGGCAATTACATGTGTAAACATCCTCTGACGTTCATTGGTACCAAAACCGATTTTTACCGGTGCCCTTATTACCCTGGCAACCACTGCAGAAAGTCTGTACCACTGCTCCGAGTCGATAACCACGTCGTATCTTGAGGTAAGTGCTTTGACAAACTCTTTCGGGATGTCATAACATAGAACTTCATCCACATCGGACATCATACTAAAAACAAATCGGTTGCGACATTCTGCAAGCACCGTAATATGTACAATGGGATTATGTTTTTTAATTTGATTTATTGCCGGGGTCAGAAGGATGGCATCACCGATGCCACCAGGGCGGATAATCAGCACTTTTGATGTTCTATTTATAAGAGTTTGTACTGATTTAAACAAAACATGTGCAAGCAGCTTACCCAAGGAATTATCTATACATTTAATAATCCTTGTATTCATAATTTCTATTTACTTCCAAGCATTTCTTTATACAAACGGATGTGTCTATCAACAACAGTATGCATAGATAATTTATTTTCAATCACTTTTCTGGATGCTCTGGATAACTCCATCATTCTTTGTTCGTCGGAAAGAACCCAAATAATTCCGTTTGCAAGATCAACAGATTCGAAAGGTTTTGCTAGATAACCATTAACACCTTGAGTAATCAAATCAGGCATACCACCAATATTGAAAGCGACACATGGAGTCCCGCAAGACAATGCCTCCACCACAGTATTAGGCAAGTTATCCTGTATTGAAGGGGCAATAAATACGTCAGCTGCAGAATTCAATAACACCATAGTTTTTTGGTTGTTTAAATGACCAAAATAATGAATTTTCATTCCAAGACAAGAATTCATTTCTGTCTTGGTAGAACCATACACTATTAATTCTGTATCCTCCCCTAGCCCTTTCTCAACCAGATATTTCAAAGCATTCAATAAACTCTGGTATCCTTTCCTGGGGTCCCCCATAGGACTCATAGCACCAAAAAGTATAAGTCTTTTATCAACAGGGAGACCAAGAAAATCACGTGCATTAACACGGTCGCTCGGGGCATACTCAGTTGTATCAATACAGTTAGGTATAACGCTTACATCAGCTTTTGAAAATAATGAGCTCGACTTGACACACTTGGCCATCCAATTACTAGGTGCTATAAAATTTATTGGTAACCTATTCCATGCTGCAAGCTTGCGTTTCCATATTCGATGAGACAAATCATTAAGCGAAGTGCTACCCAACTCAGGGCAGCATCCGCATGAATCCGTATATCGGGAGCACTCTCCGCTATAATGGCAACCACCCGTATAAGGCCACATATCGTGTAATGTCCATACAATAGGCTTGTTTAGCTCCAACAATGTTTCAACTCTAAGAAACCCACCATTTATCCAGTGTAGATGGATTATGTCCGGAGACAACCTATCCACATTTTCAATGATTCGATCAGGAAAATAAGCTGGGGAAAATGTTGTTCCTCTTTTGCAACGACTGATATATACCGGCAAGGAGTCCAAAAAATATGAGATATTTGCCCTAAATCGTGAGCCAACTCCTGATATTGAATCAATACTTACACTTTTGTACTGAACAAGCATATGAGAATCGACTCCATGGTTTAACAACCCGTTATGAAGACGATAACTTGCAACGGCTGCACCTCCAACTACATCCCGTGAAGAAAGGTGCAATACTTTCATTTACGGCTTCCTTCCATAAACAGTGAGTCAGGTTTTCTTATTGAACCGCTATATATCTCAAAGTCATATTTTTCAAATTCTGGGATTTGACTAATACCCGGCTTGCAAATAATTACATTTTCAAAACATGCATTTTCCAATAGTTTTCCAAGCGAGAAACGGTCGTACATCCATCGATGAACTTCTCCTGATGTCCTGAACCAACCTTCTTTAAAAGCACGAAATCCTCTTCTTCCTCCGATTAACCATGCTAAACAACAAATCAAATAGAATTTAAATTTTTCAATAAACCACCAAACAGGCATATCATTTAATCTTACAAATATGTTCTCAGCATTTTTCTGAATTTTCCAGAACTGTTCAGCCTCATTACCTATTCTGGATAAAACAAATGGTCTCAAATAATCAGGACAATTTTTAAGAAAACATCCCATTATTCCACCACTGGAATCCCTGACCATCTGATCAACCAACTCCAAAACCATCCACTCATAATTCAGATTTTTCTCTGTTATATCCTTATTAGAAACTGCCTGCTCCAAAGCTTTCAAATAACCTTGTGCAATATTTTCAAGATCCGGCACCACTACTCTGAAAATGCCACCAGGTTTTAATATTCGATGAATTTCGGTTAAAAGGAAATGAGCTTCATCAGTTGTGAGATGTTCTAACAAGTGAGAACAATAACATGCATCAAAACTGCTGCAATCAAAAGGTAGTCCAGACGTGACGTCATGTTTTGCAATATCTTCTGAAGCAGGATTGGCATCAATATTGATCCAAGCACTATGATAAACTCTGCCACAACCAATATTGATTAGCTTCACCTTACACTCCAACTTTTTTGCGAAATACTGCTGTTACTGAAATGCCCCTTGGCGTAACAAAGGGAAAAGGCAACATAAATGAAAACAATCTGGATGGTAGAGAGCATACCAAATTAGCAAACTTGAAAGTGTAAGAGTCATTCCATACAAGATTCCTTTGGTTAAGCAATCTCATAATAAAGTTAGTCAAAACTGTCTGAACATAGAAATTTCGATGTACTTTCTGAAGCGGCTCATGCCAAAGTTCTATCAACTCTAGATTAAAGATTTCAGCAAGTTTTTTATATGCTGCATCACTCCAACGTGTAACATGATGAGGGGGCATATCAAGAATATAATTAGGAACGATAGAAGCAAAAGAATCAATAGAAGGTGTAGACAATATCAACAGTCCGTCTGATTTGAGGCACTTAACTGCCGACTCGATAAAAGATCGCGTTTCCGCAACATGTTCAAGCACCTGAAACGCACATACCACATCATATGATAAATTTAAGTTACAATGTTCCTGTATGGACTCATTTAGTACACTAATGCTATTTTGACATGCAATCCTTTGAGCATTTAAATTCAGTTCAAGCCCTTTATAGCTTCTTGGGCTGATATGCTTGGAAAACGCTCCTTTCCCGCAACCAATTTCAAGAATATTATCCGTTGATTTGACAAATCTGTTGGCGAATTCATATTCGTTTTTATCATTCATGTAATACCATGGGAATACCTGAAGCATCTCATATAAGCGCATTGAAGCAGCAAACACTGGAGTAAAGTAACCTAGATCACAGCAACCACAGCGTTTGTAATAAAAATATGACGACTCGCCAAACTCGGATGAAACATCAATATTCAGCACATGTTTATACTTACTTACAACATTTTTAACTGAAATTCTTTCAGAAATAATCACGGAGTTCCCATTACATAATGGACACGCTGCAGTCAACTTATCAACCTTTCAATAGTTTTTTAAAAATTGACCGGCAGTTAGACAAAACCAATGATCCCCATATTTTTGTCTGTGCCCGGGCATCTGCTTCAGTATCACGGATTACAAAGGGGGGATGAACAAGAGGAAATTCCATTGCTGAAACCGGCATACTGGCCAGTTTGCTTTGTAAACTTTTGGTATGTGTTGCTTCTGAACCAAAACCGATATTAGAAACTAGATTCTGGTTGGGCAAAATACTTAGTCCACTATTTGCCCAGCAAGCAAAGGTCCACTGGTAATCCCAGATATGTTTTTGCTTGGAATGATAAAGCTCCATGAAACCGCTTCTCCAGAATCTTGCCACATCCTTTTCTGGGAATATGCAATTGAGCCAACCATTTGCTTCTATTTCACGAAATAGAAGCATATCATAATCAAAGTTATTCCAAGCCCTTCTCCATGAAGCCCACCCCCAGCAATGAGGAAATAGTGAATAATAATAACTGTAATTCCCCTTACAGCTATTAATTAGCGAATTACTGCCCGCAATATGCACAATCCGCTCATCATACCGGTACTTATCCAGTAGCTCCTCGCAATACCTGAAGAAAGATGGATGCGGAAGACAATCATCCTCCAGAATAATAGCATCTTCTACCTGTTTAAAAACCCAACTGATCCCTGTTGCAGGTCTTAACCCACAACCAAGATTAACATCAGAATAATTTTTTATGAACTCACACGGCCAATCTACCTGTTCAACTATGTGACGAACCTCTTTGCACAGATCAGCATCACTTGGCAGATCTGATTTAGGGCCATCAGCTATAACAAAAAAAAATGGGGGACGGGCCTCTCTAATTGTATTAAAAACTCTTGCCGTAGTATCCGGACGATTATATACAATCAAGGCAACCGGCTTAGTAAGCCTGAATGAGTTCATAAATTCTCCATCTTGTTGCTAAGCTTGCAATAGATGTCCATGATTTTCTTTTCTTGTACTTCTGGAGAAAATTCCACAACAAGCCTTTTTTGGCCAGCTATTCCCATGCACCTACACATTTCAGAGTTTTTCAACAGGGTCAATATGCTATTTGCAAACCCATCAATATCATCTGGTTTACATACATATCCGGTTTCCCCCATCAAAACAGACTCCGGCAATCCGCCAATATCCGAAACAACACACGGTAAGGCATGTGACATTGCTTCTAACACAGCAATTCCATGGCTTTCCCTGAGACTTGGTTGAAAATAAACTTGTGCTTTTTGATACCATTCAACTGGGTTATGCACAAACCCCGGAAACTTAATGCTACCCTCTAAACCAAGAGATTTCACCCTATCTCTAAATTGGTGCAAGAGTTTTCCGGCGCCCAACCACGTAAATTTAACTGTTGGCATTTTTTCTATGACCCTAACAGCAGTCATTAGCCATACATCCGGGTTTTTGTAAGACACTAGATGCCCCAAAGTGAGCACAACAGGTTCATTCTCTTTACTCACATTCATATCAGCAGAATAGCAGCTATTGTAGACAACCTTAACCCTGCTTTTCGGTACTCCCATCATATTTGATAAAGAATAGGCAGCCGTTTTTGATACTGTCGCAACAATATTATTTAATGATGCGCCAATACACATATATATTTTAGCAATAGAGCAAAAATGTTTTTCAGGCATGCTATGCAGAAAATATACAACAGGAACCGGGAAAAACATTGCTGCCGTCATTCTGCCTGGCTCAGCTGTAGAAACTATAATCAGGTCAGGATTCCATAATTTGTAGGTATTCCATGAGAACCTAAAATCATAATAAGGGGTTAAAGCAGGTATAACATTACTTTTATAACTGTTGGCTGGTGTATAAAATTGCAGTTTGTATTGACTAGAAAGGTTTTTAATATACTCATCTAAATGCTCATCAGCCACCAACAATGCTGATTGAATATTACGATGCCTATGAATATCAAGCAAACGCTGCAGAAAACGGAATGCTCCTCCATAAGACAGCTTGTCAGGAACAATGATAAGAACTCTCATCAGACGTTCACTTTTTTCTAGCTATCATAAAACGCATATCAACACATTTGTCATGCCAAATAGACCATGCGGGAGGTGGATCATTAATTTCACGGCATAACAAATAATCCTGTTCCTTTAATATCTCACATGAAGGCTCAAGATGCTGTCTTATCAAATCCCATTCAATATGGTCATCTTTATGAACGTGGATGTCTCCTTCATCCAGATTCCGTTTCAATTTTGTATAAACAGCTGCAAGCAAATAACTTAACTTGTTTTTATGACTAATAATTTTATATAAGTCTTTGAAACTAAATGCGGATTGTTTTTCAACTTGTTTAGAAAGCGCATTCAAATATTTCAGATAATCAGGTATATCATTCCAATAATCCGGACAAACTTCATGATCAATACAGATTATACCGCCTGGTTTTGTTATTCTTACAAATTCGTCTACAATCCTAAGATAGTTTGGAACATGGTGTAAAACAGAATAAGTTACAACCAGATCAAACCTTTCCGACTCCACTCCATACAAATCATTATCTTCAATCAGTAAGGTTTCAAGACGATTGTTTTTACCAACCAATCGTCGTAATTCCAGCAGACAACCTTCTGAAACATCAGCTGCAACAACATTGCCCCCCAAATTCAAAAGTTTTCTGGTTAGATTTCCTGTCCCTGCTCCATAGTCAAGTACTCGTAATGTTCCATAAGAGGTTGCGGCATATGCAAGATACTGCAGAAGTGCAGTTAATCTCTTTTGTTCTGTAGGATTAAATATTTCCGGATGACGAGACTCATATAACGGAGCGATCAAATCATGTGCAAATTTATTATTTTGTAATTGAATGTAAGCATTACAACGTCCAGGGTCACTCATTGGTTTGAAAACCTTTTCATTTTTGCTGACATCCAAGCCAGTACAGATTTCAAACAGTATAATTCCGGTAAACTTGAAGCAGTCCAAAGCTTAGAATTAAAACATCTAGCAAAAGAGCAAACTCCAGAATTTGATAAATTGAAACACATAGAAAACCAAATATCTAAAAGTCTCTTTGAAAAGAGGCCTAAATCGTATATTCCGACTTTAACATTTGCAGCATTCAACCGAAAAAGCCAATCCTCTGCCTGATCAAGAAGAAATTCCTGATGCATCAAACTACAATTAATAATAGATTCGTGCAAAAACTGCTCATCCTGAGTTGGTAACACCCCCAACTCCATAATATTTTCTAAACGTAGACTGCGTACTGCCATCAACTGCTCCTTGTGGTGTTTTGAGCATATTTGATCTGAACTAATTCGATAATCAAGCAGAACTTCCTGAATATTAGCAAACTCCATAAGTTTTAGAGCACGCCCCCAAAGCTCATAGTCTTCGATATACATATACTTGGAATCATAAAACAAATCATTATCCAAAAACAGTTTACGTCTAAACATAATTGATGGATGAGCAACACCAACAGAACTGAATTGCAGACACCTTATCTCTTCAGAAGACATTGGGAGCTTCCATACAAAATCATACTTACGAGGTATGAAACGAACCCAACTGCCACATAATCCGACTTTTGGATTACTATCCAAGTAATCTATCTGTTTGGCCAGCCGGGTCGGCCTGCTTATATCATCGGCATCCATACGAGCAATATAATCCCCTTGAGACAATGTTATTCCAAGGTTCAGTGTATCTATCACACCTGAGTTATTCTGATTACATATTAACTTTATTCTCTCATCATTGTAACTTCTCACAATATCGGCACTATTGTCCAACGACCCATCATCAATAATAAGAAACTCAAAATCACAAAAAGTTTGCTTCAGGATGCTTTCAATTGCTTCACCAACGTATCTAGCCCCATTATATAAAGGCATAAGCACAGTTGCTCTAGGCAATGCCATTTTTTTATATACCCCTATCGGCTTTAAATAAAAACAATGAACTTAATTAGTAGCCATTTCCATCAAAGCAATTCATTCACCAAGGACAATATTCTGTCATAAAATTGTTTAAATGAGTAAATTTCCCAAGCATCAGAAAACATAAAATTATTTATATTCATAATTACATCTTGGCTAATATCAGAACGATATTTCATAAGTTCGGCATCCAGAGGTATATATGCACCATTAACGCCAGGAATATCCAATGTAGGATCACAATTGTAAAAAGTTACACATCCACAACGTATACTGTTAAATAATTTTTCTGAATGATAGCCATAATCGAGAGAATTCTCTGAAACCAGGCGATATCTGTACATTTCTGAAGTCAGCAGTTCATCCTTTGCATATCCCTTCCAGTTATTATTGGGCCACTTTTCGGCACTAAAAATATCCAGTGGTATTCCGTCATTAATCAGGGATGTTGCCAGTTTAATCCTTTCTGGAGTTGGTCGTGCAATCCAGCAAATTCTGTCCATACGATCATGCCATTCATCAAGTTTAGGATCACGCCACTCACTTGCAAAAAATAGTCTTCTAAAAGTGTTGCCTGGCGAAACAGCAAGAGCAGACTCAGGTCTTGCAAAATAATATGCAGCTGGAGCAAACTCTCTAGATTCACCGATAAGCTTTATATAAGGGTTCAAGAGAACATTTTTTTTTAGTTCTTCAACGAACTTCCAAGGGTAAATTAATCCAGTTTCTTCTTTAAATATTCTGATATGAATATCTGACTTATTATCTTCTTTAAACAACCACTTAATATTAAGATCTGCAAGATATTCAGAAACTGTAGTTTTAGTTTTGTTTATCCTGCAAGACATGGTTGGTTGCAAGGACCAGATATTTGAAGGCATTTCCAGTATATTTATCATTAGTTAAGCACACCTATATCTGCTTGAAACTAAATACGCTGCCATGTATCAGGTATAAGGTCAGCTGTATTAACAGTTCTATCTCTGAACCATTGTTTTGGAGCAATTACAATTTTATCTTTATTCGTTGACAACCATGCCCCCCACCAACTAAAACTGCTATTTGCAATAATATGATGTTTACAACGTTTCATTAAACTAAAGTCTTCTTGAGGGGCATCAATGTTGTGATTAACAAAAGAAACCGGATAGTTAAATTTTAGGTTATCAAATGCCCATTCTGGGTCATCTGAAAAAACAAAGTAATGTGGGTTTTTAATTGTTCTTTCCATGATAAAACATGCTTTTGCATAGTAGCTAATTTCACATATCCCATGGATTTCATTTGTTTTGCTATCATTCACATAATCGCCGCGCCTGATATGGACCGATACTGAATTTGTATTTATAATTTGTTCCGACAAAACAGTACCGATATCTGATAACGGACTTTTCATTTTAAACTCGTCAAGAAGCAGTCCCCTGATATCAAAAAAATATTTTTCCGTTTGCCAATATCCCTGCAAATACCAATTACCTGATAGTTCTAGAACTACAGGATCAAAACTGAAGTCCCTTTCAGTATAAACTTCTAAAGATGGTCCAAGATTTAACAACTTAATAGTTTTTAAAGCAACTGTTTCAAAAATGCCACCGTTTCTGTCTGCGCACAATGCCACTTCAAATTTACTAGCTTTTTGAGCAACTATATTTAAACGATCAAGTCCAAAGTAACGTTTTGTATTGCCATACTGCTTTCCTTCCAGAAAACTAAGATCAAGTTTCAAATGACACTTGTTCCTCCAAGCCAATCTTCTGGCAGCTGCATATTGAAACATCTGGTTTCCCAGTCCCCCCATCAGCTTTACGATCACCATTCTATTTCTCATCACAAAAAGCCATTTTTCAACTGCTTATATAAACATTCATATTCAAGAGCTATCTTTTCCCATGTGTAGTTAGTTTCCCAAGAAGAAAAACCAGCCTCAGACATTTTTTCTCTTCTAGGTTTATCTCTATAAATTGCTTCAAGCTGTTTAGCAGACAGTAACACATCTACTTTAACCGGATTAAAATAATCAACTCGGCCAAACATTACCCTTAATTTATCAACCATCCTTAAAAATAAAGGCCCATCTGATGTCCAAAAAGAAGATTTAACAGATGGCAAAATTTCACCTGCTCCACCGGACCACTCAATTATTTCAGAACAATTACCGACATTACTTGTTAAAAATGGAGTTCGGGAGGCCATGCTTTCAAAAAGAACTATTGGAGAACATTCAATATTGGAAGGAAAAAGAAACAAGTCAGCAGCTAGATACGCAGAAACAGTTTCAGCCCTATCTAGTGATACAATAATGATTTTTTTGTTTTTAGTTATAAATCTCTTAGAAGAATTCAGTTCATCTGCCATTTGTCTACATTTAGAATAGCAACCTCCCTCAGGAGTGTTGCCAACAAGAAGAAACACCGCATTTTCAATATCAGCGAGACTGAATATTTCAAGTGATTCTTTATGGCCCTTGTAGCCGGTATGTGTTCCCACATGAAGAATCAGAAATTGATCCGGATTTATATTCAGCCTTCCTCGAATATCATTCGGCGGCTTTAAAAATTCTTCAGCAGCTGCGCCATTTGGTATCAAAATTGTGTTTGTAACAGAATTCTTTCTAGCGAATTCAATATCTCGATACCTATCTGAATGAAACACATTCATATTGTAGCACTTCATCCAATCAGGCATCTGATTGTAATATTTTTTGTAGCGCCGGCAGTACAACCCAGAAAAACCGGTAGGAACAAACACCTTGCAGCCATATATTCGTGGCAAAAGTGAAAATACAATATCAGTTGCCCATTGTTGGGCAGCAAAATTTACAACAACATCAAATTTTGATTCTAACAAAAACTTTTCATAACTCTTTACTTCGCCTTTTATGCCATTAACAATATTGCCACTAATTGAAAAAGGCATGATTTTTACACCATTGGCATAATAGCATTCACTACTCAAATGACAGGATGTTGCTACAGTTACAGAATGGCCAAAATCAGTAAGCCTCTCGGACAACTGCCTGACAACTTCCGCCATTCCGCCCCCCTGCTCAGGAGAGTATGATTGTACTGTGTGCAAAATATTCATGTTCAACAATCAAACTAGCAATAACATTCTGAATTTATTACGAGCATACAAGACCAAGGAAGCAAAATATTTAAAGAAGGTGCTGTATCTCTCTTTGGTTGAAGTTTGTTTATGACGAAACCACCACAAATAGTTACTAATAATTTTATCATATTGATATGTTACGTCTTCACTCTTACAACGAATACTTTCAGTTGGATTATCCTTGTAAACAATCAAAGCTTCATTCAAAAATGCGAAATCTGTATATGTAGAAATCCTAAGCCAAAGAGCATAATCCTCAAGTGCCTTCATGTTTTCAGATTCAGGAAAACCTTCTATCACTTTAATTAGTGAACGATGAAAAATACAAGAACTACAAATAATAAGATTTGTTTGTAATAAGTCATAAAAGCAAATCTTGCTTTTATCATAATACAAATAAATTCCGGAATCACCATTTGGAGCGAGCCTTAAGGCATTCGAGCATGAGGCAAGACATTCTGACTTTTCAATACAAATCAATTGCTTTTCTATTTTATCAGGCAACCATTCATCATCATCATCCAGAAAAGCGATCCACTCCCCCTTACTATTTCGCAATCCTCTATTCCTTGGGACTGCAGGAAGTCCTGATCTTATTCCCGGCAGCCATACCACGCGACTGTCGTTCATAGAACGCACCACTTCTTCTGTATCATCTGTTGAACCATCATCGCAGACCAAAACTTCCATTGGGGGATGAGTCTGGGAAAGTGCGCTATTTATTGCCTTTTCAATCATGCCGGCGCGATTCCAGGTGGATATAACAACTGAAACAGAATTCATTGCCCCCACCCTTTCTCCAATTGCTTGTAAAACATATCCATCCATACGGCATGAAGCTTCATTTCCATATCGCTTGAATCGAGCAGAAAATTTCGCAGGAATTGATTGGCAATTTCAATATATTCTTCTTTTGAAACACTCATTGTGTGTCTATTGGCAATTATTTCCAGATTGTAGGTTCCGCACCATGCATTGCATGTGACTCCAAGTGTTTCAAAACCAAAAGAAGCCAGCATATTTTTAAGCATCGATGAAGTATATCCCTCGCAATGGACCGCCCATGAGGCTTCATGGGATCCGAACAAATGACGCTCCGCCACTGATTTCTTCTTTAAGCTGTGTAAAGGATTCAACATGATCAATGCTGTTTTTTTAAAATCCGGGACTTCCAGATGTAGAATACCGCCAGGTTGCAACCACGAATGCCAGCAAGCCAGCAAACCACAAGCTACTGGTCTCTGAAAGTGCTCAAAGACATGATGTAAACGAATTTCTTCAACGCTGTTTTTGGGATAAGAAATAGAAGTGATATCAGCATGTATATCAGCCACACTAATTTGCTGGACGGTGTGTCCTGACAAGGGGAAATCAATATTTAAGTATCCGTCAAGATACCTTTGTCCACAGCCAAGATGAAGTTTCATAGCTTATTATTATCCTGAACAACAGGTGTATATTTGCCTTGAGACAGCTATCCAGTTACTGTAGCGGAATGTTTCCAGTTCATTAGAGTAAGGCACAGGCAATAATCCATGTGGAAACAAATGACAGATCAGATAGTTCTTTGAAAGCGTCTCATATACTTGGCGTAATGTAGTGCCTGCATCAGAATACGTACCACCATATTCGAACTGTATCATACCGATACTCTGATTTTTTATTGCAACAGATGCCCCACGTAATACAGCTAACTCATTCCCTTCAGTATCAATCTTTATAAAAGACACATAGTCAATGCCACGACTTGACATGTAATAGTCAATTGTAATCATTGGAACTTCTTGAGGTTTACATTGTTTGTTATTTCTATAAATCGAAGATTGTGATGAATCGCTCATATCAATGTTTATGAGCACTGTTCCGCATCTATCCCCCAATGCTACATGACAAATGTCCGTTACTTTTTTTTCTTCTAGAAAATCACGCAACAATATATTGGGTTCGAAACAGAAAACTTTACAGTCAGGATTAGTTTTCAGAATATAAGCCGAATATTCACCCGTATTTGCACCAATATCAAAACAAATGTTCCATTCTTTGGCGCAGCGCTTAATCAGAAAGTACTCACCATTGGTTGCCGGATTGCAATTATCCCAATTATAACCTTCCAGGTCTGTCCGGACTTTAGGCGTGAAAACAGATAGCTTTGATCTGATCCATTGTTTAAAAGAGTTTTTGATATCAGTTGAATGAAAAATTGTCACAAATCACCTTACGGGTATTTCGCGTCATTCTGCTGGTAAAATACCAGCAGCGTCATTCTATTGCTTGAGTTGCAATAAACAATTTACAATTATGATAGAATTACGAGTTCCAGCATTCATTAGATATAAAAATCGAATTAATAAATGTATCAGCATAGAGAAAATATCCCTCTCTGATTATTGCATCAATCTTGTCTTGCTCTTTTTGCGCTGAACTAAACTGGGAGGAGTATGCCAGTGTTTCACAAATCATTGTTTTTGGCTTTATCCCTTTACTAATAAAGGATTGGATTATATCCAGTTCCTGTCCCTCAATGTCGATAGTAAGTAAATCGATATTATCTTTTATTCCGCATTTTGATATCAGATCTGAAACAGACCAAAAACACACATTATCTACCCTGATTATCTTATGCCCCAATTCAATATAGTTCTCAGCAGTTTTACGATCATATGTAGACAATGTTGGGGGATCCATAATGTAAAAGTCTTTATTTTCTGATGCAGTCCCAATTCCACACATTATATTAATATCTGCGGGGCGCTGTTTCTTAAATTTAAGTTGCTGTTCAGGAACCGGCTCAATATTTATACCTCTCCACCCTTTTTTATAAAATAAATAAGTATTGTTCATAATAGTAGGATGATGGGCTCCGATATCAATATACTTGCCAACTTTCTGATTTGGAAACCTGTTAGAAAAATAGAAGTCTAACAATAAGTCTTCTCCACATTGAGAATAGCTTTTTTTATAAGATTTTTTGTAACCGACTAAAAATGCTTTTCTTACACTTTCCACAAATCGCTGCATTATAAAAACCCCGCAATTCTAAGCAAATTTGTAGCACAAAGCCTATCGGACATATTTTCTAAAACCCATTTTCTCGGAGAGAATTGTTCTTTTGTCTTTATCAAACTTAAAAATGCCTGTTCAAAGTCTGATCTTCCTTTAAAAAACATTCCGGTTTGTGATGTTAAATATGGTGCAGATGAAGATTCTATAACCTTATTATTATAAGTTATACTTCCAGGGTTCCAAACTAATGTAGGCAAATCAGTAGACCAGGCCTCAGCCAGAGCTATCCCCTGACTTTCAGACTGGCTAAGAAATATTACAGCATCACAGGAGTGCAGCTTTTTAAGATAAAGCTCAAAATCATACTCACTGTATCTGATAATATCTGGAATATAGCCAAGCTCACTGACTTTTAATACACAGAAGTCGCATAGGTCTTGAGGAGCATTTTTATGGTACAGAAGAATTTTTTTATCAAGAGTCATAAGTGATGCTGGTTTCCAATACTGTGTATCCACACCGGCAGCCCAAGATATGCAATTTCTAGAAAGCAGTGGTTCATCATCTATGTAGGCCTGTAACGTCCACTTACTATTTACAAGATATGTATCAATCTCTGGTGCTGCTATTAATTCGCGATCATCCGACGGGATAACAACAAGATTTGGACCGGCAAGGATTTTGTTTATCCGGCCAATACGTTTTAGGCGGATCATCTGTCTGAGAGCATCCAAGTCAGAAAGAACTAATACTGTATCAGCAAGTTCTTTAAGACAATTCGGATTATAATTAAAACCAAATTTCAGCTCCTTTAGTCCCTGAACAAGACTACGGGTTACAGCATAATGTCCACCATATAAGTCCTTATTCATGCTTTTCCACAAAAGCATAATTAATGATTTTAAACTCCAAAGGCTCTTCTGAACTGATGAAGTTAAAATTGTAAGTTTTACAGACTCTGTACGCATATATTAATCCTACTCAATGATCGGATCGCCATTTACTGCAATCTCGCCAGACACGCCAACATACGGTAAGAGTTCAAGGACATTAGACGATATACCTGACATAATTATTGTCTCAATTGAGACACCTTTTTTTGCTTTTTTAAAAGTTTTTTTCAATTGTTGTTCATATATTTTTTCAAGCGATTTGGGAACTGAATAAAGCCTTGTACTGCAAGATCCGTCTCGCTCAATAAATCCAAATTTATCCGAAGAAAAACGACGATGATCAAAATTTTGGGTCAATCTATAACGACCGGATATTTTAAACATTTTGGAATAATATGTGTTTTTTAGTAATTTTATGGCATTTATAAGCATATAAAGCTCTCCTGCACCTTTATATATGCTGTCCCGCCACTTCACAGCTTCTTTATCATCACAAAAACTAGCAATTTGTACGTTCATGTTAGAGATGGCAAGTCTTTCATCATTTGATAGAAACGAATTCTCCAGCAAAATAATTGTCGAACCAGGAGCATTAATATTGATTGATTTGATTGTCGAAAGTGTTTGTAGATAGCGTTCTTCCGAAGAATAAACTGAACGTACTTTGCAATATGATAGCGGAATCTGAGGAGGCCTGATTGTAGAGGTTACAACAAACAGAATTTCAGTATTGCAACTGAAATCAAATTTAGGTTTATTGTTTAAGAAGAGATAATTCTTAAACATAATCACACTTTTTGTTAGGCAATAATACAAATATTAAAACTATTCCGATAAACTTATATCTTTTTACCATAAAATATATTTCACTTTGTAAGAGCCTAGACGGTCCTGAAAGGGGCTAGTCTCTATAGTTGTTTTATAAGCTCATCAAAGTAATTATCACTTACTTGTACCAGTTCAATCCAGGCCCTGGTATTCCAACCACAAAAAGCATCCATCAAACTGCCAAAATCAAAAACAAAAACATTGCAATGTTTGTCCTTAATAAGTCTTTTAGCAATAACTCTTCCTGAACACCCCATAGCAACTACAACAACATTATAATTCTGGCTGCTATTATAAATTGCAGCCAAGGCTTCATGTTCAATACGCTCAATCGACGCATAAGAATTTTCTGATGGAGTTTTGATATGAAAATCCGAGTTAAAAAGCCGTATTAGTATGTCTGCCGGGATGTTTTCGTTCCCGATGAACAGTGGATTTTGCTTTTTTAAAAAACGCATAAAATTTGTAGCAAATACCCGGTCTGAAACTGTCACATGTGCAAGTGCCACTGGGGAGTATATGTAATTACCTATAAAATATTCAAAGCAACGCGCCAGCAAGTCACAGGCCCAAGAATCTGATGCTTCGTGTATACCAGGCTTCATACCTTCCCACATACCAAATTGCGGTGAATGTATAGGTAAAGCTTTAATTATTCCCTTACCACTTAAGGAAAACGTTTCAATCATTTCTGCACACAAGCTTGGTGAATATGGTTGAAGCAATTCTCCACGTCCCTCCATAAGGTTAACATCACCGTCACCCAGACGTAGATATGCGCCTGGAATATTTTTTTCAATACAATCCTGACACGCCAAAAGAGTATCCCAAGGAGAAACAATTTGTATTGATGATGGGAAGTGAACACCACACCACTTTCTATGAAATTTTTTGATCATCATTTCAAAAATATTTGTCACTTGGCTCACCACCATTCAACTCCTAACAGCTATTTCCACTTATGTTGAACATATTGTTGAGCGCTCCAAATACCTGGGTATGAGTAACCTGTTTGATTTACATCGCTTTCAATAATTTCAAACCGAATAGCGTTAGGCCAGTCATCAAACATCTCGTGGTATGGAATGTGGAAAACGAATCTCAATCTATAACTCCCAGGCAAGAGTGAGATCGGATTAATAACACAAGATAAACAGGTTGTAGATTGTGGATAAGTCGTTGTATCCATAGGGGTTGAAGCACCAACAGCAATTTGAGCATCCGAATGATCATGCAAAAACCATACAGCTGAGAATTGTTTCTCTGCTGATAGTTCTGGCCGAATCTTAAGATTAACCACAATACTCTCCAAACTAGTGAAACAAGTTTTTAAATTACCTTTTGTATCCGATATAGAAACAGACTCAATCTTTGGGCCCTTCTTAAAGTTAGCAGGAATAGCTGAACGTATATTTGGATTCTTTATTTCAACCAAGTCGTTAACAGAATCAAGATATTTTGTGGTAATAGTTCTAGCATCACCATAATCAAGCAGTTTACCATTATCTATTAATATGGATTTGTTGCACAATGAGTTTATTTGAGTCATATCATGAGATATGAAAATGATTGTCCGGCCGCATTGTCCAATTTCACCCATCTTGCCAATACATTTTTTCTTGAATGCTATATCCCCAACCGCCAATACTTCATCAACAAGAAGTATTTCTGAATCCAAATGTGCCGCCACAGCAAAAGCCAATCTGACATACATGCCTGACGAGTAACGTTTGACAGGAGTATCCAAGAATTGTTCAATATCAGCAAATGCAACAATTTCATCAAGCTTTTTGGAAATATTGGCTTTGCTCAATCCAAGAATTGCTCCATTAAGGAAAATATTCTCTCTCCCTGTCAATTCTGGATGAAAACCGGTACCTACTTCAAGAAGGCTTGCGATACGCCCATTAAAGCGAACAACACCTTTTGTAGGTGTTGTTACTTGTGAGAGAATCTTCAAAATAGTAGATTTACCTGCCCCATTACGACCAATTATACCAACAACATCACCCTTTTTTACATCAAATGATACACCTTCTAATGCCCAAAAACGCCCACTAGTCTGGGGCCTCCCATCAACAATTGAGTTTGGATCATCTTTACCCAGAATCCTTGACCACCAACTTTGCAAATCTCTTGTAAGGGTGTTGTGATTAACAACACCCAACCTATACTCTTTCCACAAATTTTCGACTTTAATTACGGTATCACCCATTACACTGTATCCATAAATGTTTTTTCAACTCTGCTATAGAGCATAATACCTGCAAAAAGAACAAAAATTGTAATGACGATGCTTGTTAACCAGGATTGCAAGTCTATTGAGCCTGCACCTAAAAAAGCATAGCGAAATGTTTCAATCACTGGTGCCATAGGATTTATTGAAAGGATCCAGAGCCATTTATCGGGAAATGATGAGGCGGGATAGACTACAGGAGTTGCAAACATCCATAATTGGACGCCAAAACTTACAAGATGAGTTAAATCACGGTATCTGGTGGTCAAGGATGAAACAATCATACCGAATCCAAGACCTAATGCTGCCATCTGAATTATCAGGATTGGCAATAATACGATTGCTGGTTGTGGATGAATTAATACGCTATTTATTAAAAAGTATAAATAAAATATTAAAAACAAAACAAACTGAACAAACAATGCAATGAGATTGCTTATCACCACCGATACAGGCACTGTTAGCCTGGGAAAATACACCTTTCCAAAGATGTGAGCATTATTAACAAAAGTATTAGATGTACCAACAAGGCAATCCGAAAAATATTTCCACAATATCACACCGGAAAGATAAAAAAGAAACGGCGGCATTCCATCTGTTGGAAGCTGGGCAATATTGCCAAAAACAAAGGTAAAAACAATGGTGGTCAATAAAGGTTGAAAAATGTACCAGAGTGGCCCAAGAATTGTCTGTTTATAAATAGATACAAAATCGCGCCAGACAAAAAGACAAATCAAATCGCGATATTTCCACAACTCATCAAGATGTAAGTCAAACCAGCCATTACGTGGGGTTATTACTTTATCCCATGTCTTTTTAGACCCAGTATCCACTTTCAGTCCACACTTCTTATCTTTTTATATGGTTTTAGAGCAGATAAAAATGGAATATATCTTATCAAAACATAACAGCATAATGCTAACATTGCCCATAACCACCCAAAGTTTTTGTAAATCACTCTTAGTGATTCTTCGAAATGATCCTCATCGCTGGCCCCTCCAGGTAGTGCATAAGAGTAAAACAGCGGTGACCACACAAAACAATAACCATGTTTCATTAATCTTTGATTCAAATCAAAGTCGGCAAAAACTTTGAATTGGATATTGAATGGAGGAGTTGGATGCAACATTTTAGGAATCATAAGAGCCTGATGATGCAGCGAATTGTAAAGCTTCAAAACGATGCCAGCTCTTGATTTAAATTTAAAATTATTACCCGCGTAAACATCACCATAAATAATTTCATTATGTTTGTATAAATTTAAATCCGTCGGCAAAGATATCAAACGATCTCCAGCACCAAGAAAAAGAATATAACTGTTACTGTCAGCAGCAGACCACCCTTTATTCATAGCGTCATAAATTCCAGCATCATTTTCACTTATCCAATGAAAGATATTATTCTCATATTTTCTGATAATGTCTAAGGTGTTGTCTTTCGATCCCCCATCAACAACAATAATTTTGATATGGTATGATGTCTTGAGCGCGAGCACGCTCAATATAGTTTGTTCCAAGTCATTAGCGGCATCCTTTACAACTGTAATAACTGTAACTGATATATTAATGCTCATTATTTTAGTTTGGAGGAAGCAATGTCTAATTGAATATCAACAGGAGAAATCATAATCCTTAGAATCATCATTACTCGATCCATTTTCCCCAGAATAAGACGCATAATAAGCTCAAAAAAAATAAACAGATAAACTGACGGTAATGCATAGGCAAAGTATCGTTTAGTAAAAAGTATTCGGTTACGTATCGAATAGTAATCACAGAGATAACTTTTCTTCAACGGATTACTGCTAGTACCAATACTAGCCCCAACTTTATGATAAACTACGCTCTCTGGTTCATATGCAAGCTGGAAGAGTCCTTTGCCACGCATAGCCCAATCAGCCTCTTCAAAATACAAAAAATACTCCTCGCACATTAGCCCCACCTTTTCAACAAAAGTGCGTGACACAAACATCGACGCACCTTCTACATAATTCATGCGAGCCTCTGCCCGACGGTGGTCTGGTAATAGCTGATTTTTAGCAAAACGTTTGTAATGCCATGGCAGTCCAATCCAGCGTAGATAATACCCGCCTCCAAAAGCTTGAACCCTTTCTGGGTTTTGGTAAAAGCGAATCGTTGAACCACACATTCCCACATGCGGTTGCATTTCCATACGCTCAACAAGGTGGCTCAAGGCCTTTGAATCTGCAACCGTATCGTTATTTAACAGCCACAAATATTTATTATTGTCATGTGACATTGCATAACGGATTCCAATATTATTACCGCCAGCAAATCCCAAATTCATTTTATTATCTATTATTATCAACTTAGCCTTGCGACAAGCCGTTCCATTTAATACTGATTCCCTGTCATGCTGTTCTACATCAAGCCCCCTATTAATAGCCCAGGCTTTAATCATAGCAACAGAACCATCTGTAGAACCATTATCACAGATTACAACTGAAAAGTCCTGATAAGACAATTTCAAAAGACTATCAAGACATTCAATAGTATCAAGATAACCATTCCAGTTTACTATTATTATGCTGACATTACTCAAAAGTAGATACTCCACGCAACCATCAGCACCCAGATTAACGAAACAAACAATAGTACTTTATCCTTAATAAGTGATTCTGTAGGATCACCATTCTGACCATTTTGAACACGAAGCAAATATCTTAGTAAACCAAACAGACATAATGGTACGGTATACAGCAGCATAGGTTTTGACAAAGAATACATTGCATATGTGATAATAACAGCACTACCGGATACATTCATAACACTAGAAAGAAAACCATTAGGATAATGAGAAAGACTTTTCCGGTGAACAGCAGCATACTCACCTAATTCCTTATACTCTCCCAGTCTTTTCCCAGCACTTAAGAAAACAGATAGCAAAAAAACTGATAAAAACAGCCATGGAGAAATGTGCACACTAAAAGCAGCTCCACCAGCCTGAAGGCGCAACAAAAAACCAGCCGAAATACAAAATATGTCGAGTACAGGAACTGTTTTAAAGCGTAACGAATATAATATTGACACAGCAAGATATAAGAAAACTAATTTTCCAAAATCTAAGGAGATATATAAAGCCAAAACCAATGAAGATAACAGCAACATTAAAGACATGATATATGCAGATTTAAGTGTTATTTTGCCTAATGATATGGGTCTGTTACACTTTTGAGGATGTAGCGCATCAATATGCCGGTCCATCATATCATTGAGTACATAAGTAGAACTTGAAGCCATACAGAAAGCGGAGATCGGTAGGATTCCATTTTGAAGAATTTCGATGGAATTCAACTGGCCACCAAGAAATGGCGGAAAAAGCAATATCAGGTTCTTCAGCCACTGTTTTGGTCTTAGCAGCAACAGGTACGAATTATTCATCATCTAGACTCCAGCCTTTTTAGCCAAACTTTTGATGCAGCCAAATAGTGGGAATCTAACGGCGCCTCATCAACAACCTTCTTCATCAAATTCAAAGAATTTGTTTTGTTTCCAGCCCTGAATTCAAGCAGTGCACTCTGATATAAATAAAATGGGTCTTTTGATTTTTTGTACATAACATCATATGTATCTATCATATCCGAATATAGTTGCTTTTTAATTTTTATATTAGAAGACTTTGCTGCTACTAACTCATCTGTCTTATTAAGTAAGCGCAGAAAAACTATATCAGCATCAATTTTCCTATTAAATGTGCGATAGAAAAATTCTCTAGCCCCTACATAATCTTCTTGCATTATCTTTAAAAGCATTTGTTTTTCTTTGATCAAATACTTAATAGAGTCCCTTTTATTGTACTTTTCAGCAAGCTCAAGTTCCTTTGCAGCTTCCTCAATTCTACCATCACGGAGCATTATGCCAGCTAATTCCAAATGGACTGCTCCAAACTGAGGCGACTTTTTTATTGTATCACGGTACAGGGACTCAAAATCCTGCCACAGCAGATTTCTTTCAACCGTGAAATATGAACCTGCGACAATAGAAATGATCATAAACAACGTAATTAAATTGCTACGTTTAGCGGACATGAATCTTCCGGAAAATCCGCTTGAAACTAGAAGTGCAAAAAAAGCTGATGGCAAATACAAATAGCGTTCCGCATAAGGCGTCCAGGCAACCTGTTTGATTGAGATTAGGAGTGCTGGAACTAAAAAAAGGCAGCAAATGACAAACAGAACTCCTTGGCTACGCCATTTCACCATAAAGTAGAACAGCAATACAGACCCTAATATACCGGGAACAATAAACCATGCAGTCACTTTATCTATGGCAAAATTTAAAGGAAAAGGCTGAATCAGTTTAGTCAAATAAAATCCGAAAGATATGAATATATTTTTTATTATGTTAATGACTTCCCCAGAAGGATTATTTAACAAATAATACACACTGTTGCTGGCGCTGTTCCAAATTACATATACTGCCAACATAAAGATCACAAATAAAGTTATCGAAAGAAGCTTAACAACAGTTTGTTTGTGACTGGAATTGGTTGGCCAGCAGTAAATAAGACACAAAGCACTGGGGAAGAAAAATAATGCAACTTCTTTTGACAGACAGGCTAGTACGGCGAAAAAAAAGGCAGGAATCAGATAAAATAATTTTTCCTTAGTTATCGATTTGACTAAAAATATATATGCTGAAAGTACAAATACAGATGCAAGAGGATCAGTGCGGCCTGCAATCCAAGTTACGGATTCAGTGTTGATTGGGTGCACAGCAAACAATAGCGCGGCATAAAAAGGAAACCGTAAAGCCAAATTGCCCCAAACCAAGCAAAGTTGTCTTGCAAAGCAGTACAAAAGCAAGGCATTACAGATATGGAGCAGAATATTTTCGAGATGCATAAAACGGGGATGCATCGCCCATAAGAGATTATCAAGATAGAAAGAAATTTCTACTAGCGGCCTGACATAATGTGACGACTTGGGAATAAAAAATTCAATCGGGTTTTTATCTGCAGATGATTCATATGCTGCCACAATATGTGCATCATCAACAGAATTAATGCCAACGGAGAGCGAAGGGTAGTAGACTGCAAGGCATGCAATAACAATAAACAGTATTTGAAAGGACGTCTTAAAGCGCATTGTCGGGCTCTGAACCAACTAATTCAAGAAAAAATGCCTCAATATCCTTCCTTTTAGGCTCTACTCTTTCAATCGAGCAGTTATCAGACAACACCTTACCAATAAAAATCTGTAATTCAGCTTTTTCAACCAGATGTTCCTCAACGGAACCATCCGACTTTGATATACATACGCTATATCCTTCAATACCACGCTGTAGGATATTTGATACACTATCAACAGCAAGCAACTTACCCTTATCAAGTACTCCAACCCGATCACATACGGCTTCCACATCAGCAGTTATGTGTGTGCTAAAGAATACCGTCTTACCGTTCTGCTTCAGTTCTTTGATAATATCTTTGACAAGCGCCCGTCCTACCGGATCAAGCCCGCTCATGGGCTCATCAAAGATATATACATCAGGGTCATGAACCAGAGTTTGAGCAAGACCTAATCGTTGAACCATACCCTTGCTATACACACGAATCGGCCTGGTTCTGGCAATATATAAATCAAGTTTTTCTAAAACCTTATTGCATGCTTTAGCTATATTTGCTTTATCCATCCCAAAGCTTTGCGCAACAAAATGAAGATACTCCTCCCCTGTCAGGTAATCATAAAATGCAGGGTTTTCAGGTAAAAAACCAACATTATTTCTGGCAGATATAGATGACACATCTTCACCCATTATCTTTGCAGAACCAGAGGTTGGGTAAATCAATCCCATCAGGGTTTTTATTGTTGTACTCTTCCCAGCCCCGTTTGGGCCAAGAAAGCCAAAAACCTCCCCCTGAGAAACACTTAAAGATAATGATTGTAACGCTTCTACAGATGTTTGTTTTTTGCCTTTGTATCTTTTATGCAATTGACAAATTTCAATAGCCTTCATGTCATTTTCTCCACACAATTATCTTTGACTGCCAGGTGCAAATGCAAATCCGCTTGTGCTTTTTACTTTTCCGTTTGAGTCGATGAAAAATACGCCACCATAAGGGTCCTGAGGCCTTTCCTGGATAAAACCTGTATGCAAAAGATCTTCTATTGATTTAGGGAGTATGCCTTTTACTTGTTTGTAATTATTAGCAGCCACTTCAACACGTCTTACTTCAACAAACGCATTTCTCCTGACAGTCAGCGTATTCTTCACAGCCTGATTATTAGTCGACCTGATCATGCTGTTCAGATATGCGATTGCCATCTCTGTGCGCCCCGCATCATACATATATCTTCCGGCCAGCGTCATAAACATCGCCTGCCCGGAAAGCCTGGCTGCGCGCTGATAATAGTAAGCAGCACGATCATAGTCATGCAGGAAATAGGCATAGTTGAACCCGGCAAAATATGGAAGCTGCCAATCCCAGTCACGGTATTTCATGCCGTTTTCCAAAAAAATATTAGCCAAATCAGCTTTACCCACATCCCAGGCAAGTATCGCCTGAGCAAAGTAATAGCAATCCATATTATAAGGATCCAATTTCAAAGCAGCATCAATCGTCCTTGACATGGCAGGATAATCGGCAGGCACCTGAAGCTTATTGGGAGACTTTTCTATCAGACTGCCAAAATAAATCTGAACCTTCATCATCAGTGAAGCGCTCAGAAAACGCTTGTGTTCCGCAACCATAACTTTCATTGAACCTACGCTGGGAATATAGCCAAGCTTTTCAACAAAAGGCTTATTTTTCATGTACTCTTTCAATGCAAAAGCGGAAAACAGATAGCAAGTCAACAGGAGGGCTACCAAACTGCATTTCTGTATATACTGTTTGCTCAGCATTAATTCATCTCTCGTTTAGCAAAAATATAAACCGACAACAAAAGTACAATTGGCAGGTAAAGCATCAGATACAACATTGGCAATAAAATAGAATCCAACGAAATCGGAATCCCATAAACGGCATTAACCTGAAGATCAAACGCAGTCAGGTTGGGCATAATATAGTAAAAAAATGAAGCAGCATACTTTATCATGACTGGCAAAGTATCTGCTGCAGAAGTGTGCACATAGTCATAGGCCTGTTGAGTGGCACTGCCTGCAAGAAAAACAGAAATCGCGCCAAACACAGGAAGAAAAAATGAAGTACTGAAGGTGGAAAACAAAAATGCATATGCAACGATAATTATGTACTTGAATGATGAAAAGAGTATGCAAAGCAGAATATTCACCCAGACCACCGGCCGGTCTGGTTTATAAATCCCAGCGGCAAAATGAATAACCCCGCTGCAAACGATACCTAACACCACTGTGATTATTAGCATGAATGTGGCAACAGCCAGAAACCTACCAAGCAGATATTTGGAGCGAGACAATGGCAGGCTCAGCACACTGTAGCTGTAGCGTCTCTCAATATCCTTCCAAAGAGTTGTTGATCCTAAAGAAACAGATAGGAGTAGCAACAAAACGGAAGTCAACGATAGCGATAAGGTTATCGACAGCTCCGTTGCCTGCCTCATGGATAGCGAACTGATTGACGGTATTACCAGAAATATCACGGAAACAGACAAAATACCGTGAAAAACCTTATCCCTGAAGATGGAAAGCAGGTTAAAGTAAATAAGATTACGCATCTTGAAATAACACCTCAGCTTGACATTAAATATCAAAAAAGCGGGATGTATACACACCCCGCTTTTCTAGTTACACTGAATCAAATTTTAAATCAGTATGCTGTCCAACCCAAGGCCGAAGTAAAGTTAGCATTTCCAACCACTGTGCCACCGTTTACCAAGGCACCAGTGATAACCTGTTTCCAATAGATATTGGTGGAGTCGTTGGCGGTGCCGAACAGCTTGCTGCCGGATGTATGTTTGGTAAGGATTGCATAAGCATCATGTGCAGTAGCATCAAAATTCACTTGGCCGAACACACCGGTGGAAAATTTGACCAACGGACTAGGAGCTGCTCCTGCTGCGGTAGCATCAACACCACCATAAACTGCCAGACCGGCAGTTGTTAGCGCTGTACCAGTAGAAATTGCAGTTGCAAAAGCAGAACTTGCAAACGACAAGACTATTAAAATAGTTGCTAGAATCTTTTTCATAATTACCTCCATAATTTTAAAGATTAATTGGTCTCAGTTAGCGGGCATCATAGGCTGCAGGGTAAGTCTGGAAATCAGCCTGGTATGCCTCCATACCGGTCTTCCAGTTCTTCAGGTCAGAGTTGGCGGAAGCGTTGTAGGCCTTCTCACGATATGCTGAGAACTGAGGGATAGCGATAGCTGCCAGGATGCCGATGATCGCAACAACGATCAGCAGCTCAATCAGGGTGAAGCCTTTTCTGTTTCTGATTTTGTTAAGCATGTGTCTCTCCTTTCGTTTGTTTGATACCAAAATGTTTTTGCCCAGAATAAAAATAAGATTGTTTAACTTAATAGCAAAGAACAGGCCATTGTCAACAAACAATGTAACGGACTATTTTTAAAGCCATTTCAGATTAAATTCAAAAGCACGGTAATTTATGATGCCAACAGACGTCACCATAGGTGACACAATTTGTCACCTATTCCTGATCATCCCCGCTGTCCATGCCGATCTTGGCCAGACGATACCGGAATGAACGAAAGGTCATGCCCAGCAGCTCGGCAGCCTTCTTCTTGGCGCCGCCGGTCATCTCCAGCGCCTTTAGCAGGTAGCGCCTTTCGATGTCTTCCAGCATCTGTTCAAGGACTATCCCTTCAGCCGGGATATGCACTTCCTTTGCAGAAGCGAATACGGCCCGTCCTACCAGGTGAGGCGGCAGAGTTGCATCCTGTATCAGGTCAGGACTGAGCACCAGGCTACGCTCAATGATATTTTCCAGCTCGCGGATATTGCCGGGGAACTCATAGTTCATCAGCAGCTTCAGGGCCGAAGGCGATACAGCCACGCTTCTGCCGGCATATCTGCGAGTGAAGCAGTCGATCAGCAGCGGGATATCCTCGATGCGTTCGCGCAACGGCGGCAGCACAACCTGAACCACATTGATGCGGTAAAACAGGTCTTCCCTGAAACCGCCTTCCCTCACCTGCTGATGCAGGTCACGGTTTGTGGCGGTAAGTATGCGCACATCACACTTTTTGACCTGAGTGCCGCCGACCCGCCTGAACTCTCTTTCCTGCAGCACACGTAACAGCTTGCTCTGCATCGCCAAAGGCAGCTCGCCGATCTCGTCCAGAAACAGGGTGCCCCCCTCGGCCTCTTCAAACAGCCCTGCCCTGTCTACTACCGCGCCGGTAAAAGCGCCTTTTATGTGTCCAAACAGCTCGCTTTCGATCAGCGTTTCCGGTATAGCCCCGCAGTTTACAGCAATAAACGGTTTATTCAAACGCGGACTATTGGCATGGATGGCCTTGGCAACCAATTCCTTGCCGGTGCCGCTTTCCCCAAGGATCATCACGCTGCTGCCGCTGGGGGCCACTTTCTGCACCAGTGAAAATATTTCCTTCATCTTGGGGCTGCAGCCGATAATGCCGCAGAAGGTATCACGCTTTTCTACAGACTGCTTGAGAGTTTTGTTTTCACGCTTCAGACTGCACTTTTCCAGCGCATTACGCACCAACAGCTTGATTTCGTCATTTTTGAAAGGCTTGGCGATATAATCATAGGCGCCGAGCTTCATGGCCTCCACCGCCTGTTCAGCGGCCGAAAAGGCGGTCATCATCAACACAGCGGTTTCCGGAGTTTTGGACTTGATCTGGGCCAGCAGCTCGATACCGCTCAGTCCGGGCATCTGCACATCGGAGATAACCAGATCAACTCCCCCCTGCTCCATCAGTCTTACTGCCTCTATAGCGTTGGCAGCGGCAACGGTCTGGTATCCTTCACGTTCCAGCAGGATTGTCAGAAATTCCCGCATGCTCAGTTCATCGTCGACTATCAGAATTGTTTCCTTCATTCACACCTCAACACAATCAAAGCATTCTCTATTTTGTGAATCAGCTAATATCATTATTAACGTCTAAAGTGAAGCATTCAGTATAAAATCAAGGCTACATGCTTGATAGATTAATTTGGCCGTATCACTTTCATTTTGGAATTTGTGTGCTATAATTCGGCCTGTTTTGCCATACGAACGACATTTATCATATCTTATCCAAGGAGGCAGTAATGAGTCAGATCGTAGATGTTTACGCCAGAGAAATTCTTGATTCCCGCGGCAACCCCACCATTGAGGTCGAGGTATTCCTCGAATCCGGAGCTTTCGGGAGTGCTGCTGTTCCTTCAGGCGCTTCCACCGGCGAGCGTGAGGCACTGGAACTGCGTGATGGAGACAAATCACGCTATCTGGGCAAAGGTACTCTCAAGGCTGTAGACAACGTGAACGATATCATTGCAGAAGAACTCATCGGTATGGAAGCCTCCGACCAGGTCGGCATCGACATGAAGATGCTGGAAATGGACGGCACCGAATATAAAAGCAAGCTGGGGGCCAATGCCATCCTGGGTGTTTCCCTGGCAGTTGCCAAGGCTGCTGCCGATGAGGCCGGGCAATCACTCTACAGATACATCGGCGGCACCAATGCCCGCGAATTGCCACTGCCGATGATGAATATCCTCAACGGCGGTGCACACGCCGACAACAACGTGGATATTCAGGAATTCATGATCATGCCGGCCGGCGCAGACTGCTTTGCCGTGGCCCTGCGCATGGGCGCTGAGATATTCCATGCCCTCAAAACAGTGCTGAAAGCCAAAGGATACAACACCGCCGTGGGCGATGAGGGCGGCTTTGCCCCCAACCTGAAATCCAACGAAGAGGCGCTGGAAGTAATCATGGAGGCTATCGTCAAGGCCGGTTACAAACCGGGCGAGGACGTGCTGCTGGCACTTGATGTGGCCTCCTCTGAGCTCTACGACAAAGAGAAAAACCTCTATACGCTTGAGAATGAAGCCCAGAAGACCAAGACCCCGGCCGAAATGGTCGAGTTCTATGAAAACCTGGTCAACAAGTATCCGATCATCTCTATCGAGGACGGCATGGCTGAAAACGACTGGGAAGGCTGGAAGCTGATGACCGACCGTCTGGGCAAACGCATCCAGATCGTAGGCGACGACCTGTTCGTCACCAATCCGAAGATCCTCAAGGAAGGCATCCAGAAAGGCATTGCCAACTCGATCCTGATCAAGCTCAACCAGATCGGTACTCTCACCGAGACACTGGAAGCCATTGAAATGGCCAAGCGCGCCGGTTATACCACTGTCATCTCACATCGTTCCGGCGAGACGGAAGATACCACCCTGGCTGACCTGGCTGTGGCAGTCAATGCCGGCCAGATCAAGACCGGCTCACTCTGCCGTACCGACCGCGTGGCCAAATACAACCAACTGCTGCGCATTGAAGATGAACTGGACAATGTCGCCCTGTTCAAGGGCAAGGATGTGTTCTACAACATCAAGAAGTAGCCTGCATCAATACATTGCCAATTTTAAAAGGCGGGGCTTGTCAGCTCCGCCTTTTTAAATGCATTTTGTTTTGATTGATTACGGTCAACGGCCACGAACGTCGAAGACCGTTTATTCCATGATCCTGCGTATCCGCTCCCCCGTATCCGGATGCGTTGAAAGATAGTTTCTGAACCTACTCCCATCCGACTGACTTCCACTCCGCAGATTGGCCTGGGCCTGCAACCTGGCCAGTATCTCCGCATAGCTCCTTGGCTCCACACCATGCTGTTTCATCCAGGCAATGGCGGCATCATCCGCCTCCCTTTCAAACTCGCGGGAAAAAGACGCATCCACCAAGGCCGTGGGCAAGGTGGCCGAGAGTGATGTAACCGATACCAGATCCCCCGTCAGGGTGGCCATAATCAGCACCGTAACCGAATTTTGCAGCACGTGTCGCAGACCGTGGCGCAGTTTGACATGTCCGACCTCATGGGCCAGCACGGCGGCAATCTCGTCATTGTTTCTGGCAAGTTCCACCAACCCGTCAGTAACCACAATGATGCCAGACGGCAGTGCAAGGGCATTGGCGCCCAGAGCCGGTGAATAACGAAACTCGATCCGGCAGGAAGGGTCTTTGGTAACAAGTCTGAACACACTGCTCAGCTCAGCCTGCTTTTCCTGTGTGAGACGGGAGGGCTTAAAGATCATTTTGTCCAGCGCCGACAAAGTATCTTCACCCAACCTGGCCTCAACGGACTGCGGCAGAGCAAAGGCAGCTCTTTTAGCAAGCGGTGGAACCCCGAAACGCATGAAGGCAAATATTGCAAGCGCCAGGCACAACAACCCCGCCAGCACCATCAGCCAACTCTTTTCCCACCTGTGAATCCAGCCGCTATGGGTAGATCTGTCACACAACTTTTCAAGATCAGCAATCATTTCAGCATCAGCAATCTCACAGACCCCGCCATCCGCAAACCGGATGGTACGGCAGACGCTGCCTACGCCGTCCGACAAACGCACCCCTGCAACCGGGCTACTGAAATCCACTCCGTCACCACTAACCCTGATCATGCCGCTGTCCAGGGTCAGCATTACCTGGCGCTTTTTGGCACTCATACCGTCAAAATATGCTGATTCTATCTGTATAAACAATTTTTGTTCTTTCATATTTCAACTTAACCACAAAGTCTCATGCAAAACGTCATGAGGAAGCCGGGATACACGGCGCAAGCGAGTGAAAAGGCGAGGCGTACACGTATGTACGTTGAGCTTTTGAGCGAGCGGCAACAAAGTAGATCGGCTCCGCAATAGTTTTGAAAGAGGCTTAAACTCAAAGCGCAATATCCACCGGCATATCAAACACATCACCAATTTCCTCTCCGGCAGCACCAACCACACCCATGTTTGCAGAATCAGCAAGTATATCTTCTATGGAACCATCCGAAATCAATGTCAGGGTCTCCATTCTGTAGCGGGTCATACGCACCATTGCCCATGGCATCAGCAACCCCAGGCTGAACAAGATTGCCAGTGCATTGGTCACAAATAGATAGGCCATTGACCACATGGACAGCCTGCTCTCCAAGCTGTTTCCTGCCAGTTTAATATTGTTCCAGCACAAGTTGGCCATGGCGGTCTGTCCGTAAACCATGATCAGGAAATAAATCAAAATAAACGCTAAAATGGGTATAATTCCCAAAGCCGCCAAGACTTCGCGTTGGCCAGTCGGATGCAACACTGCAGATACTCCCCCCAATAGCATGGCTGAAATTGCACCAACCAAGGCAGCAATAACAATAAAGCCAAAAAACACTTTGAGAGCCAGTATGTAAAAATCCTTTGCTTTTGCGTTGAATGTAAAGGGGGTTTTGCCGTATGAGCTGTTTTCAGTCAGAAACTTTTTCTGACGGTACAGTACATACGGTGTCAGCAGCCCCAGCGTTAAAATCGACAACAGCGGCAGACCGGCATAAACAATATAAGCCTCACGGTAGGCCGGCTTAAAGCCGAATCTGATGTTCCTATATGATGAGTTGCGGTTATTGAACATGCGTGAGCGCACAATCAGCCAGGGTAGCAGGCAAAACAGGGCCATACCGGCAATAGCGCCCAGCACGACATCAATCTGCGAGGCCAGCATGTATATTAAAAAGGCGCCGACAGCAATCAGCCACCCCTTGAACAGCACCTTGGGATCAGCCAGATATTCGAATACATGTCCCTGTAGCCTGGTACTACCGTAAAAGAAACGTCGCATACGTACTTTAGCCCAGGCGGTATAAATGCCTGCCGTTACAAACTTCAGCAAGGTATTAACAATCCAGATACCGAAATATTCACGGGCTGTGCCGGTAAATTCGAAATCAAGCCTCTGCCGACTCAGCCTGGGCTTATCGTTCTGTGGATTTTGCGTTGGCAGTGGCGGAGGTTGTGTAGTTACGGCTGCAGGCACATCCGGAAGCGGCGGTGGTGTACTACCGGCATCCCCATCAGGCTGCATATCAACCTGATCCTGGCCGCATGTCTTAGCATTAACGGCATCATCAGACATGTCCAATGGCACTGCATCATGTACCCTCAAGTTTTCAGCCAGAGAAAAAAGCTGCTTGCAAACCGGACAGTTCGCATTTGTAACATTTGCAGGGATCATGGATGCTGGCACCGTCTTGCTGTGGCCGCAGTGCGGACAGGTAATCGTGATCTGCTCAGACATTGTTCCTCCGGTTGATAACTTTGTTATTCTGCAGATGCTTTATAAAAACTTTTTTAATTTGCAAAACAGGGGCCAAAAGCAAATGACAGTTTTCGAATATCTGCTATAAGTAAATGGACAATACCTCAAGGAGCAGGCCATGGACAAAACCGGACTTTGGAAACGCTACTCCCAGTTTCTTTGCAACTCACCAGAAATCAACCTCACCCTTGACATCAGCCGCATGCGATTCGGCGACAGTTATTTTGATGACATGGAACCAGCCATGCAAAAGGCGTTCAGCCATATGTCACAACTGGAAAACGGAAGCATTGCCAATCCTGATGAAAACCGGATGGTCGGCCACTACTGGTTGAGAGATGCTGCCCTGGCCCCTAATAAGGAACTACGTGACGAGATTGAAACAACAGTGACAAAAATCGTCAACTTTGCCAAAGCAATCCATGAAGGCAGCATCACCGCACCAAACGGAGGCAAATTCTCCCGCTTTCTGGTGATCGGCATCGGCGGTTCTGCTCTGGGTCCACAATTTGTGGCTGACGCCCTCTCCTCGCCTGCGGACAGGATGCAGCCTTTCTTTCTGGATAACACCGACCCGGACGGCATTGACCGCGTGCTGGACCAGATCGGTGACAACCTGTCTACCACCCTTACAATAGTCATCTCCAAGAGCGGCTCCACCAAGGAAACCCGCAATGGCATGCTGGAAGCACGCTTGGCTTATGAACAGGCCGGGCTGGATTTTACGCGTCATACTGTTGCTGTAACCGGCGACAACAGCGAGCTGGACAAGCTGGCTACAGCAGAAAGCTGGCTGGCCCGTTTCCCCATGTGGGACTGGGTCGGCGGGCGCACCTCCGTCACCTCTGCGGTAGGATTGCTGCCGGCTGCACTGCAGGGCATCGATATCCTGTCACTTTTGGAAGGAGCCAAAAAGTGCGATCAGGCAACCCGAAGCAACAAGACCAGGCATAACCCGGCCGCGCTGATGGCGCTGATGTGGTATTACGCCACCAGAGGACGCGGCGAGAAGGATATGGTCATGCTCCCCTACAAGGACCGCCTGCTGCTGTTTTCCCGCTATCTGCAGCAGTTGATCATGGAATCTCTGGGAAAAGAGACAGACCTGGACGGCAGAGTGGTCTGTCAGGGGATGAGCGTATACGGCAATAAAGGTTCCACTGATCAGCATGCCTATGTGCAGCAGCTACGTGAAGGTGTATCCAACTTCTTTGTCACCTTCATAGAGGTGCTGCAGGACAGGGAAGGCAAATCCATGCAGGTGGATGAAGGCATCACCAGCGGCGATTATCTATTCGGTTTTCTGCAGGGCACCAGAAGCGCGCTGTATGAAAAAGGGCGTGAATCCATGACTATCACCGTGGAAAAGATTGACGCATTCACCATCGGTGTGCTGATTGCTCTGTTTGAGAGAACCGTTGGACTTTATGCCAGCCTGATCAATATCAACGCCTACCACCAGCCCGGCGTTGAAGCCGGAAAAAAAGCGGCCGGTAATGTGCTGGCATTACAAAAAGAGGTATTTGAAGCTTTGCAGGGGAGCAACACCAAAATGAATGCGGAGCAGATAGCCGCCGTGCTGGGAAAACCGGAAGAAGCGGAAACTGTTTTTACCATACTGAGGCATCTGGCAGCCAACAGGGACAGAGGCGTATGCTGTGACAATCCGAAGGCAACAACGAACTGCATGTATTGCATTAAAAATTAGCTGCAATATACTATTTTAATTACACTTTAGGCTTTGTTTTTCTGGTCGGCACAGCCTTCCAGGGATCGTCCGGCCAGGGGTGCTTGGGATAGCGCCCCTTCAATTCCTTCTTCACCTCATGGTAGGCGCCGTCCCAGAATCCTTTCAGATCGGCAGTCACCTGTATGGGCCTCCCGGCAGGAGACAACAGATGCAGCAGCAGTTTCACGCGACCGCCGGCGATTGCCGGTGTCTCGGCCAGCCCGAACATTTCCTGAAGTTTTACAGCCAGCACTGGCACCTCACCGCTACAGTAATCAAGCTTGATGCGCGACCCGCTGGGCACGACAAGATGAAGTGGCGCCAACGCATCCAGCAACTGCCGGTGCTGATAATCCAGCCCATTCATCACAATCTGACACAGATCCAGCTCCGCAAGCTGCCTGACAGTGGTGACACCATCCAGGTAGGGGCCAAGCCATGCTTCCAGTGAATCCTGAAGGGTGCAGTCTGTAACATCCGGCCAGCCACCGTCCGGAAAACAGCGCTTCAGCATCAGCAAACGGGCTTGAAGCTGCAAAAACGGCTGATCGCATCTCAACAGACTCTGACAGGAGTCCCGCAGCGCCTGCAAAACCACCCGTTTAATTGAAGCGGCATCCGGGATAAAAGGCCTCTGTGACACCACAATCGCCCCGATACGCTCTTCGCGCAAGGACGTCACCCTGCCCGCGTTGCCGTCCCACCCAACATGGTCATGGCGTTCAATCAAATCCGCAGCATACTGTCTTATCACACGTTCATCCAGTGCTGCACCGAGATGAATAACACCCTCGGCAGGATCGTTGCCGCCTAGATTTAGCGCCAGCACATATTCGGGATATGTGAGAGAGCCGCCCGCCCCGAATATGGCGCCGCTACCGCCGGAGAGCAGATACCTGCCGGAAGTGTCATCGCGCCTGCGGCTGAGCCTGTCCGGGTAAGCCTTCAAAAGCAGGGCAGCAACCATGTCTGCTGCATATGTTTCCGGTTCTCCGGCATTGCGTGAAGGTTTCATCCGGCGCAGCTGTAAAGCAATACGGTCAACAGCTTTCAACGCGCCGCTGTCAGCGGCCGCATCACAGCGACCGTTTTCCCGCCATGAACGCAGCAGATCAAGCCGCCAGACAATATCGCTTTCCTCAGCGCCGCCAGACGGCAAGTGTGCATGTCTGCGAACGATATCCCGTTCTGAAAGCAAGGCTGCCAGATCGCACCCCAAACCATAGACACAATGTTCAAAAGCTCGTAACAAAAGACGGGACAGACGCGGATGCAGCGGTAAACCAGCCATTTCCCTGCCGACCGGTGTCAGTCTGCCGTTTTTGTCAAGGGCGCCCAGCATACGCAACAGCCGGTCGGCCGCTTCAATCGAGGCGGCTGAAGGCGGCTCCAGCCAGCTCAATTCCGAAGGCTCACCACAACCCCACATCTTCAACTCCAGCAGGAAAGCAGACAGATCAGCCTCCAGCATCTCCGCCGGTGTTTGGGGCGTCATGGCCTGCAGGGTGTGTCGGTTGAACAGACGGAAACAGACACCCGGCCCGAGACGTCCCGCCCTGCCCTTGCGCTGCTCTGCCGAGGCCCTGGATTCCCGCACGGTTACCAGGCGGTTCATGGCGCTGGCATGGTCGAAGCGTACCCGACGGGACAGCCCGCAATCAATGACTACCCGAACCCCCTCGATGGTCAGACTGGTTTCAGCAATGGCCGTAGCCAGCACCACCTTGCGCTTTTTCCCAGGCAGGATGGCCTGCTGCTGCTCACTGAACGTCATGTCGCCGTAAAGCGGGGTAACCTGTAGATCATCCCCCATGCCGGATGCTGCCAACAGGGCGGCGCAGCCCCTGATTTCGCCGCTACCCGGCAGAAACACCAGCATATCCCCCTCTGTCTCGGATGCCGCCCTGAAAATGGCTGAAGTCATGCGCCGCGTTAGTGGCTCATGCTGACCAGCGTCCAGATAAATCTCTGTCACAGGAAAAGAGCGGCCAGGCGAACTGACAACCGGCGCGTTTCCCAGCAGTTTTGACAATGGCGCGGTATCCAGTGTGGCCGACATAACCAGCAGTTTTAGATCCTCGCGCACCTGGCGCTGTACATCCAGACACAGCGCCAGCCCCAGATCAGCCTGCAGACTGCGTTCATGGAACTCGTCAAAAATGACCATGGCCACCCCCTCCAGCAACGGATCGTTCTGGATACGGCGGTTCAGTATGCCTTCGGTGACCACCTCAATCCGGGTCTGTGAACTTAAGCGGCTTTCAAAGCGGATACTGTAACCCACGGACTGGCCAACCTGTTCTCCCAGCAGTCCAGCCATCCAGCGGGCAGCGGAAACGGCCGCCAGCCGACGCGGCTCCAGCATGATAATGCGCCCTGCCTCCGGCGGGATCACATCCAGCAGCGCCAGAGGCACGCGGGTAGTCTTGCCCGCCCCGGGCGGGGCATGCAGAATGGTGTTAAGATTGCTGCATACAGCTTGGAGCAGTTCAGGCAGGATTTCGTCTATGGGGAGTTTTGACATATTTATGGAGAAAATTAGTGATTAAGCCTTATGATCATTTTACCGCAGAGACACCGAGTACACAGAGAAAACAACGTATCAACTCTGCGATCTCAGCGGCTCTGCGGTTAAGAATGTCTGCCTGAAATGTTCAGCAACGCAAAAAGACCGGGGACTGTTCCGACAAAACGGACACGGTCCCCGGTCAACTTACAACTAACTATGCAGGAATGAACTCTTCCCTGTTCTTGACCTTTTCCAGAGCGGCCACAATCAGCTTTGCCGCTTCTTCCAGGTCAGTCAGGGAAACCGTTTCAATTGGTGTGTGCATATAACGTAGCGGAATCTTCACCAGTGCTGTCGCCACACCACCGCGAGAGATCTGCATCACATTGGCATCGGTGCCAGTTGCGCGCGGCAGCGCAGTAAACTGTAGCGGTATCTTTTCCGATTCTGCCGTTTCGGAGAGCAGTTCAAACAAGCGTGGATTGATATTGGCGCCGCGCCCCAGGATCGGCCCCTTACCCAGGGACACCTCACCGTTATGTTTCTTCTCCACATCCGGCTGGTCAGTGGCAAAATCCACCTCCACGCAGATGCCTACATCCGGATTGACAGTATAACTACTGGTGGTGCCGCCGCGCAGGCCGATCTCTTCCTGAACCGAGGAAACGCCGTACAGATCAACATTCAGTTTTTTACCAGAGGCCTTGAGCAACCGCAGCACCTCGGCCACCACGAAACAGCCGGCCTTGTCGTCAAATCCGCGCGAAGCGACCCGATCACCATGCAGACGGGTAAATGAGCTTTCAAACGTCACCGCATCGCCCACCCGGACCAGCTTTTGCGCTTCTTTCTTGTCGCTAGCACCGATGTCGATGTATTGAGATTCCAGCTTAACCACCGTCTCCCGATCCTTGCCGTCCATCAGGTGAATCGGCTTTTTGCCGATCACGCCCGGCAGCGGTCCGTTGGCCGTATGGATATTCACCCGTTTGCCCGGGGTCAGATGGGCATCCACGCCCCCCACAGCGGCAAAATACAGGAAGCCCTTGTCATCGATATATTTGATCTGCAGCCCGATTTCATCCGTGTGCCCGACCACCATCACCTTGGGCAGATTCTTGCCCTTGCCACTGACCTTTGCATAGACATTGCCCATCACATCTGTGGTCAGTTCATCACAGTACGGTGTTACATATTCACGGAAGACCCGCTGGGCTGGCTGTTCATAACCGGACGGGCTGGGCGCGTCCAGCAGTTTTTCCAGAAACTTCAATGATTCTTTACGCATTTATCCCTCACCTTTCTGTTGTTGATTATTTGCTCTTGGCCGTATACGTACCGTCCCAATCGGCCTCCGGTGGATTGATAATATACTCCGTGCAACGCTCTGCGTAAAGCCGCGAAGGGCCGTCCTGATATGCGGCAGCCAGGCTGTCAAAAGCCGTTCGGGCAGCCTCGAACTGGCGGTTACGGTACATTGTCAGCGCTTCTTCAAACTGTGGCAGCATCTCCATATTGGCAATCATCAGCTCGTACATGACCACCGGCAGATGCTTGCCTTTGACCCTGACCCGATCCACCTCACGGAAAATAAAGCGGCTATCTGTCACCTTGCTGCGGCAATCCTCACTGACCAGGATATGGGAACCATAGTATTTGTTCAGACCTTCCAGACGAGAAGCCAGATTAACCGAATCACCGATGGCCGTGTAATCGAAACGGATATCCGCCCCCATATTGCCGACAACCGCCGGCCCGGTATTGATGCCGATACCGATATCAATGGTGTTCATGCCGCGCGCCTGAAAGTCCCTGTTGAGTTCGGCCAACCGCTCCATCATTCTTACAGCCGCCGTGCAGGCCCGGTCGGCATGGTCCGTCACATCCAGCGGTGCATTGAAGATAGCCATCACCGCATCACCAATGAACTTGTCCAGCGTCCCCTTTTCCTCCAGCACAATGCGGGTCATGGGCGAAAGATACTCATTGAGCAGTTTGACCAGTTCAGGCGGCGTCAGGCTCTCCGACACAGTTGTAAATCCGCGGATATCTGAAAACAGGATGGAAAGCTCACGCTGTTCGCCTCCCAGAATCAGTTTATCCGGATCCTTTTCGATCTGCTTGACCAGATCAGGCGATACATAGCTGGAAAAGGCCTTCTTGAGATGGCGTCCCTTGCGTTCCACCACCAGGTTCCTCCAGGCCTCGCTGCCCAGATAGGTAATACCGATGCCCAGCAGAGGGTAGATCACTGTCATATCTCGGAATGCGGTGGCAAACATCTGGTAGTTGAAGACGGCGAATACTATGGTGACCGCGCCCATGATCCCCAGACCGGCAAAAGTGCCGGGTGCAAAGGCCAGCAGTATGCCCAGCAACAGCGGAAACAGGATAATACAGGCGATTTCCATCTCCTGGGTGACGCCGTCATACTTGAGGAAACGCTTTTCCAGGGCATTAGCTGCTACGGTAGCGTGGATTTCGATCCCCGGCTGCGTGGCGTCGAACGGGGTCGGACGCAGATCGTAGATGCCGATCTCGGTGGCTCCGACAAAGGCGATTTTGTCTTTAATTGCTTCCCTGGGTAGCCGTTTTTTTATTACGTCTACGGCTGACACGGTTGAAAATGTGCCTGCCGGACCATAGTAATTCAAAGCCATGGTGCCGTTTTCACGGGCCGGGATGCGTGATTCGCCGATCTGCACACCGTCAATTCCCCACAGCCTGACATCCAGCATGGTTTCCGAACCCCAGTAGTGCTGCAGTGCTTTCATTGACAGCGAGGGGTAGATATCTCCATTAAACAGCAAAAGCAGAATGGAACTGCGGTAAAGCCCGTCCGAGTCCGGCCTGGCGTTAAAAAAGCCAAAATCCAAGGCTCCATCGCCGATTTGCGGAATATTCAGGTCGGCATTGGCGTATTCCAGCAGGGGTATATTCTGAACCCCCTCTTCTACCTTGATCAGTTTTACTTTGGCATTTTCCAGCTGGCTAACGGCTTCCGGAAGGAGAGCCCCTTGCTCTTCACGGAAAAAATAACCCATGACCACATTTCCCGACTTCTTTACAGACGTAGCCAGAGCCCTGTCAGCAGTCGGATTCTGGGATTCAGAAAAGACAATATCCAGAGCTGTGACCTTGGTACCGTAATACAGGGAGAGGTTTTCGATCAGGCGTCCGGTAACCTCACGCGACCATGGCCAGCGACCGATCTCCTTGATGCTTTTATGGTCAATAGCTACTATCACCACCGTTTTGTCAGGCTTGACAGGTCCCCTGATCCTGAAGCGGGAATCCTTGATGCGCAAATCAAGCTGCTGTACAGAAGCCGGAGACTGCTTATAAAGCAGGAAAGCCGCCATGGCGGCAATGATTCCAAATAAAACGAACACAAGACGTTTTTTCATGGAAGAAATTCCTCAGACAAAATAAATGAAAAGGGGCACTGTCTAAGTGCCCCACTGATTAAGTGCCCCATCCAGCTTCAGGGCTGCTTGCCCAGATTCTGAAGCAGCGTTTCCGCGTTGCTGCGATGCTTGCCGTTGGGATAATTTTTCAGATACTGTTCGAAGCGAATCCTGGACTGTTCGTTGAAGCCCATTTCGCTCAGGGTCTGGGCCACATTAAATAGTGCCGTTTCAGCCTGGGGCAGTTTGGGATATTCCTCCATCACCAGCAGATATTCTGCCATGGCCAGTTCGGGATTGCTGAGAAAACGGGCGTAAACAGCACCGCGCTCCATGTGTGCATCGGCCCTGACCTCAGCAACTTTGGTGAGGTCCAGAGCGATCTGAAATACATGCAGGGCGTCATTGTATTTGCCTGAATCAGCCAGATAATGGCCGTGATTGATATTCCAGCGGGCGATGATATCAGCGATCCTGCCGGAGTCAGTCCACTCGGCCGGCGGTTCAGCGGCCGTGATCTTGTCAAAAATCTGCTTGGCTTCGGCAACCGGTGTGCCGGCTTCAACCTTTAACGGCTCCACCGGGGTAATACCGCGGGTATTCTGGGTCATGGTGTTGGCTGTAAGCGGCTGTTCTGCGCCCTTGCCGTCACCGGAGACCCCCACAGTACCTTCATTACCGAAGAACACGTTGGCCTGGCCTTCGGTCAGCATCATGAACTCTGTCCCCTTGATACCGGCCACGGCTGTGCCGCTGCGTACCGTCAAACCGCTCTGAGTGCCGCCGAATTTAACAATGGAAGCCCTCAGCCTGCCCTGGGCCAGATTGAAAGAACCTTTACGCCTGTTTTTGCCAACCATGAAGTTGGTCACTTCAAAAGTTGTATTGTTTGCCAGGGTAAACCTGCTCCTGTCGTTCAGTGTCAACTCCACCCAGCCATTGGGGCCGGTTTTGATCCAGTTGCCCTCACTGATCACCGCCCCTTTGGCAAGTTTTCCGTAGGGAATATTATTCTTGGCGCGGAACTGCACCGTGCCTTTCAATCCGGTAATCTTGCCCACCTGTGCCGCCATGGCAGCGACCGGCACCAACAGGGCCAACAACAGAAAAACCAGCATTTTTTTCATAACAGATACCTCCGGTTTATGTA